>Ga0172381_10003514_pt1 | contig 16559 bp, 18 predicted proteins | sample Leawel6488metaG_FD_119754 | JGI IMG/M metagenome (GOLD analysis project Ga0172381, IMG submission 119754) | Leachate microbial communities from a municipal landfill in Southern Ontario, Canada - Leachate well 64-88 metaG | ecosystem: Engineered > Solid waste > Landfill > Unclassified | place... | reverse complement strand
CGATTGGATTACCACACTCAACACCGGCGACGGGGAGCGCGATCGCAAGGGCGAGCCGATCGCCGGCAAGACAATCAAGCAGACGTGGAGTAAGGGCACACCGCTTGTGTCCGTGCTGAGTGCATTTGCGACAGCGCTCAATGTAGACATGGGCAACGTCCAGACAATGGGCACAGCTGCCAAGCTGCCGACAGGGCTGGCGTTAACGCACGCATTCGCCGTGGATGGCCCCGCGCTGGACGAATTGATCTATCTCATGCGGTCGCTACAAATGCCGTGGTCAATCCAAAACGGCAAGTTGCAAGTGCGCCCGGCGCCGGCTGTGCCCGCAAGTGAGGGGCCTTTGATCTCAACCATGACGGGTTTGGTCGGCGGCAACGTTGAGATCTCGAGAGAAAAAGTCAAACGCTTCGGGCACACAATCGACGTCAAGCTGTGCAAAGGCAAATGCCTGCTGCTCCCTGAACTTAAACCCGGTTGCATGTTTGTGCTGGATTCACAGGCTGTGATCGGGACCGTGCTTGTGACGAAAATAAAGCACACGGGTGATACCGACGGGCAAGACTGGTACACAGAATTTGAAGGCATCTATGGCTGACTCCGACTCATCTGGCGCGTGGGCAGAGCTGCTGCACGCGGCCATTGCGCGTAGCCTAGACGGCGTGCACACGTCGATTCCCGCCAAGGTGTCGTCCTATCTGCCCCTGCTGCAGCAGGTGTCGTGTGAGCCCGTAATCGCGGGCATGCCCAAACTCGAGGATGTGCCCGTGCTGTGGCCCCGGGGCGGCGGGTGCTTTTTGCATTTTTCCCTAGAGGCCGGCGATCATGTGTTGCTGGTTTTCTGCGAGGCCGATTTTAACCCGTGGCGTTTGAGCGGTAGTGCGATGGCTCCCGCAATGCTCAAGCGCCACGGGCTGTTTGCGTGGGCGCTACCGGGTGCAGCGCCTGACGTGTCGCCCATGCTGGTGCCGTCGCTCCTGACGGGCGTTGCGATGGGTGAGGACAGCTTGACCGGGACGGTTGTGCAGGTGGCAAACAGCAAGTGCACGGTGGGTCTGCCGGTGGGAGCGCCGCAGTTGCCTGTTGTGACGGCGCTGGAGATAACGACATTGTTGGGGATGCTCAAGACAGCGCTGTCGTCCGCGCAGTCCGCTTCGGTGTGCACGCCGGGCGGCCCTGATGCTGCTTGGGCGGTGCTTAATGCCGCGCTCGCAAGTTGGGGTAGCGCGGTCGGCTCGACTGTGCTAGGAGTAACGGGATGACCCCCCCAAGACACGCTTGGAGACGCGCCAGTGTTTACGCGGCTAGCCTGCCGTGCTTGGGGGGGTTGCTTTGAGTCACGGCTTTCAAATCCCAGGCGATATGGCTTTGTCCGCGGACGGACGCTATCTGCTGCTGTGGCAAGGCGGCGAGGAAATCGCATACCGGGCGAACGTGGCACTGCAAACGTTCGCTGGCGCGTGGGTGTACGACCCGAGCAAAGGCGTCAAGTATCTATACGAGATTTTCGAAAAGCCCGCAAGCGCCGGGCTCGCGTTGCTGCGGGCCGAGATCTGGCGCGTGCTGGGTGAGACCGCGGGCATTGTCGAGGTGGTCGAGGTGCAGCTCGATTTCGACTCCGACACACGCACAGCTACAATCCGCTGGCAGGCGCGTGCAGACACAGACGGCGTGGTGAGCAGCGAGGTAACGATTAAATGACAGCAGAACACGATAGCCAAATGCTGCAATTCTGGGCGAATGAAGAGCGTCTGTTTGCGTGGTTGCGCGCGAAAATGCTGCCGGCGCGGGACTGGCGTGAAGCGCGGAGGCTGTGCGCAGCAGCATCTGCTCGATTGCGATCGCCGCAACAAGCTGGAGTATTATGACTATCACGTACGGACTGACAGACACCGGGTTTCGTCGCAAGACATATGCGGAAATCATTGCATCACTCGAAGCTTGGCAAAGGGATAAGATCAGCACCAAACTCGATCTGTCCGAGAAAACAGTCCTTGGAAACGTGAATGCGATCGTTTCCGAGGAACTGGCGCAGTCCTGGGAAACGCTGGAAGCTGCCGCCGGTGTCCTCGACCCGGATACAGCCGTGGCCGCGCTGCTGGTGGGCGTTTGCAAACTCACAGGCGTGGTGCGTAGCGGCGCGGATTATGGGCACGTTGCGGACGTTACGCTGACATTCGATCGCGCGTGTACCATCCCCGCAAATACATTGTTGCTTTCGGTCGAGGGCGAGGCGACCAATCTGTGGAGTAACGACAGCGAAATCATTGCAGCGACTGCTGGCACGCAGACCGCTGATTTCACCTCCGTCGGGACCGGGTCGACGTATGCGGCTGCCGCGGAAACGTTGACCGTGATCAGCACCCCAATACTAGGATTGGTGTCCGCGACCAATCCGACCGAAGCCACGGCTGGCACGGACCAACAGAGTTTGGACGCACTGCGCACAGAGCGTGAAGCATCTCTTGCCGCGACGGGCAAGGGCACGACTGCCGCAATAGCAGCTGCTCTGCTTACCGTGCCGGGCGTATTGGATGCGCGGGTATTCGAGAATGACACCGACACAACAGACGACGGCATCCCCCCGCACGCAATACGCCCTGTGATTTGGGACGGCACAGGCGAGGCGGCGGAAGACATGGCGCTAGCGCAGGCAATCTACACGTCCAAGGGGGCGGGTACCGAAACGCACGGCGCAATTGACTCCGCAACAACAGACCCTTGGGGAACGAGTAAGATAGTACACTTTGATCGCGCCGCAGTTGTACCAATTTACGTTGTGGTTGTGGTTTCAGGCACGTTCACCGAATCGACATTGCAGGCAGCGATCGTGGCCGCGCACGATGCTGTGATTGACCGAGACGTATATTTCGCGCTACTGATCGCGGCCGCAATCCAGTGCCCCGGCGTGACAACAGTGTCTGATTTGACGCTCGGGCTCTCGCCGGCGCCGGAAGGGCGCGTTAACCTGGTTATAGCGAATGACGAGGTCGGCGTGCTCGACACCAGCAGGGTCCACGTGGTGACGGCGCCGGAATGACGCAGCTGCAACAAAACACGACGCACATGGGTGCTGGATTGCTCAAATTGGTGCCGCCATTTTGGGGCAAGCCGCGCATTGCCGCACTGCTGCTGGGCTATCTGCAGGAAATCCAGACGCTAGAGGATGCGATTTGGTCTGTAGCAACGGGCCTTGATGTGGACACCTGCGGGAGATTTGCGCTGGAGGGTCTGGCAAAAATCGTTGACGAGCCGAGACGCCCCGCGAGCACGGACACATTAAGGACGTTAGTCAAAGGGCGTATTACTGTCAACAAAAGCGACGGCACCCCGGACGCAATCGCTACTGTGATAGCGCTGCTGACGAGCGGCACCGTGCGGGTGCTCGATAGTCTCGAGGAAGTACGGGTGTTGCAGCTGACGCTGCCTAATCCAGATGATATCGACGCAGCCGTCGGACTGCTGGACGATGCCTGTCGCGGTGGGGTGCACGTCTGCTGGTTGACGAACGCCGGGACAGGCGGCTGCGCGCGGCCTAATTACGGCGATACGACACCGGACAACACAAGACGACGGGGCTTAGTTCCGAGGAGCAATTATCATGGTTGATTTAATCGAATGGGCTTCCGACACCAATTACGACGGCGGAGCATCTCCTACAAAAATAGCTGTTGCTGCGCCTTTGGCTGGCCCCGGGCACCGTCCAGAGACAGCTAATTGCAGTGCTCAGGAGGAAAATTGGCTGCTGAATGAGCTAACAAAACGGATCAACGCAGTGCCTGTCGTGCATCAGTATCTCACGAGTGGCACGTGGATAAAACCCGTCAACGCTAAATACATTGATTTTACTCTTGTGAGCCCAGGCAGACCGGGTGCTAGCAGTACCTCCAGCGGCGGTGGTGGTGGCGGGTCGAATGGCGGCATCGTGCAACGCAGACTGCCTGCCGCAGATGTACCAGACACGTTGACCGTAACTGTTCCAGCTACGTACTACGGAGAAAATACATCTGTCTCTGGCGCCACGTTTTTAATAGCAACAGACTATGTGGGTACTGCTGCAGGCAGCGCGAGCACAGGCGCTGGGGGTGCTGGCGGCACAAATACAGGCGAGGGCGGCAAAAACGGTGGAGCCGGCGGAACTGCTGCTGTCCCGGTAGGCTATGTTGGTACGCCTGGAGGAATCGGATACTGCTCAGCCGCCGCGGTTGGCGGGATTGCCGGCGATTTTCCGTCAGCGCCGCATGGTGGTGGTGGCAAGGGTGGTATTGGATACGGTGCTGGCGGTGGTGGTGGTGGCGGCACAGGTGGCGGGGGTGCGGGCGGTGGTGGTGGTGGCGGTGGTGGCGGCGGCTACGGCTGGGAAGTTGCAGCGAGTAATGGCGAGAACGGTGGCGACGGCAATAGCACAGGTGGAGCAGGTGCTCCAGGCGTCGCGATTATTACGACCTGGTGTTAATACTGCTGGCGCGCTTCGCCGCGTGTGCTATCGTGCGGAGTCTGAATGATTGAACAAGACACAGCAGCGCAACTGCGCCTGACAGTCACGCATCACCACAATCTGTATGTGCCCACACAGTGGACAGCAGAGCAAACAACGTGGGGTGCTTTTGTCGAGCAGCGGCTAGCAGCCGGGCACCGGCAAGATATCATTAAGGAGAACGCCCCGCTGATATCGTTGTATGAGCTGTGCCCTGGCGGCAAACGTTGTAACAGCGACGTCGTTTCGATTGGCGGCGTGCAATTAGACTTTGACGACAAGCCTCTCGATCAGGTAATGCAGTGCGTGCTCGCCCTGCAAAATGAGGGCATTGCGTGCCTGTGTTCCACAACCTGGAAACATTGCCCGCCCGAGCACGAGCGTTGGCGAGTGATTGTGCCACTCGCGCAAGTGATTGCGCCGAGCCAATTCAACAGCTTGCTCGAGTATGTCTGGGCACATTTCGCGGAGCACGCTGATCGTGACGCAGACGGTTTAAGTCGCGGGTTCTTTGTGCCGTCGGTACACCCGGAGCGCGCTGATTTAGCGAGTATTTTCTATTTGCCAGGCTGCGGAATGCCCGTGCATTTGGTGTCCGTGCCGGCACCCTCGCCGGCACCCGCGCCGGCCGCGGTGCGAATCATCCAGCACGAAACTTGGACGCTGTTGTTCAAGCGCTGGCGCGGCAGCACCAAGTCAAACCTCAACGACCTGGGAAATCGTGGCGCGTCTGCTCTGCTGGGCATGCCGATCGCACAACCCGGCGAGCGGGACACGGTACTCTGGGATTTCGTTTGCGGTATTGTACGTGCATATCCAGACGTGTCCGCAGATGCCGTCTGGGAATTGCTGCGGCACAGTATTGAACGTGCTGCGGCAGACTACCCGCAGGACTGCCTAACGGAGCACGACGTAAGAGAAAAACTCGAACGCGCTCGGGTTGCACACCTTGCTGATAGCGATGCGAGTATGCCGTTCGATCGCAAAAGCGCTATAAAACAAGCGTTTGGCAGCAACCGCGACACGCAGTACACAGCCGACGAGTTAGCGAACATTCGAGAAATGACTGGGCTGTCGGCAACACAGCTGGACAAAGCGTGGATATTGCAGCACGAAACAGATTACTATATTCTTGGACCACTCGGAAAACTATACACGGCGGGACGCGAAGCACTGCTCAATACGTGTCGTGTTGCGCTTGCCCCCGCGCCGGTGGAATTGTATTGCGTCGACAAGGCTGGGCGCCGGCTGAAAACAGCGCCGGAGCTGCTCGAGGCGCATAGCCTGCCGCTGGCTGAGGTGCGGCGTTCTTTGGTTACGAGCAAGCCTATCTTCGACCTGCCTGCGCGCAAAATCACATTACCCTCGTGCCCGAAGCGTCCGCTCGTGGCTCGGTACTCGGCTGAAATCGACGAATGGCTCGTTGCGTTGGCTGGCGTACGGTATTTGGATTTAATCAAATGGATTGCCCACGTGCCAGATCTTTCGCGGCCGCTCACAGGGCTAGTGCTGACTGGGCGCAAGTCGGTCGGCAAAAGCCTGCTAGCAAATGGGCTCGCACGCCTGTGGGTTACGAGCGGACCAAGCAAATTGTCTGAGGCCATGGGCGGTTTTAATTCGACTTTGGAACGCTGCCCCTTCTGTCATGCGGACGAAGCCGACATCCCCAAAGACAGCCGCGGTGTCGAACGCACCGGCGAATTGAGAGAATTCGTGCAGTCCACGTCTAGACTGATCAACGAAAAATTCCGCCGGCAGGTGCCGCTTGACGGCGCTGCACGGCTGCAGATTTCAGCAAACAATGAAAACGTGTTTTCGCTACACGCCGATCTAACCGACCATGATTTAGACGCAATTGCCGAGCGATTCACACACATCAAGTGCTTGCCGATGGCCGCGGAATATCTAGAGGCTATTGGCGGACGTGAAGGTGTCGAGCCGTGGATCGAAGGTGATGCGTTACCCGCGCACGCTTTGTGGCTCGCAGAGCAGCACGGGAGTGTATGGGCTGGACGCTTTGGCGTTGAATCATCCGGCGGCGGTGATTTGGCAGACACGCTCGCTGTGCGCGGCGGAGTAAGATCGAAGGTGTGTGAGCTGTGCGTGCGTGCACTGAGCAACACGGAACCGCTAGGCGACGGGTGCTTTATATCCGGTCGTGAAATGATCGTGCATCTCGATTGGGTGCTTCGGATGTGGGAATTGATTCTAGGCAAGGGACGCGTGCCGCCGACGAGCGCAGTGATTCAAGCATTGGAAGGCTTGGGGGAAAGGCTCGAAAGCAGTGACGGGTTGATCTATTTCGTGCTCTCGCCGTCAAAACTGGAAGCGTGGGCGCTCGAAAGCGGATTTGGCACGTCCGCACGCGTTGGAAATTGGTTGGTACATCATGGCAATTGAAACAAGCGACACGAAGATAGCTATAATTAAGACGCTACTCGATGCTGGATACACCTGCGAAATGCGGGCTCCGCGCTCGGAAGACGATCCGATAAGTAAGCTAGAATCTAATTTGCGAGAGATATCGAGGACTGTGCAAGAACACGAGATGTCTGTGTTTGACGCGCTGTGCACAGCGTATATGCTGGGGGTGCAACATGCAAACTGAAATCCTCGTGACCGAACAAGCTGGCACCGGGCACGTGTATGCACGCCAGGTGCAAGTGTCGTGGAATTCGCCGCAGTGGCGCCGGTACTCACAGCGCCCCGGCACAACGTCTGCTATAGGACGCCGGTCTTTACTAACGGACAGGGCGATTTAGTGCACACAACGATCGTTGCCGCCCTGTTTGGCTGCGGCGCGGCTCGCAATTGTGGGGGTGCTCCGTGACAGAGCTTGTCGTCTCTCCGAGCCGGATCAAAGACGCTGCACGGTGCCTGCGTTACTGGGCATTTCATAAACTGGCGAGATTACCGCGCGAAGAAACCCAGCCGCTCCGAGATGGCAAGGCCGCACATTCCGTGGCTGAAAATTACCTGAAACACGGCACGCAACCGAGCGTGCAAACCAAGCACGGGCGTTGGTTTGTCGAGGGTATGCACCTGTTGCCCAAGCCTAAAACCTGCCTGGTCGAGCACCGGGTGCAGTTCGCTTGGGCAGATCTGCAGTGGACTGTAGTAACGGATTTTATTCACTCACAGTCGCGCACCAAAGGCGACCACAAATTCATCGGCCCCGGGTCGTTCCCGTTCGTCCTCACGCCCGAGAGCATGCTGGACGATTGCCAGGTGCTGCTGAATGCGATTGCGCCACCACAGTTTCCCGAGACCAATTTGTGCTGGATTTACTATCCCAAGTCTGGCGGCCGCAAGCCGTGGGCAGTCAATTCGCGCGTGGACATTGCCGCCGCCGAGAGCAATTTCCGTCGCCTGCATCTTCCGCTCGTGCAGCAAATGCACGAGTATCATAAACTTTGTGCTGGCGCGCATCCAGACGACATGGTAGCGTTGGTTAATTGCATGCCGTGCAACGCCAAAAACTGTTTTGCGTACGGCAAACCGTGCGAATATATGGCCCAATGTGGCCGCTAACAAAAGGAGCCCGAAAAATGGTAGTAGCAGAAACGCCCCAAGAAAGAGTAGCGCGCATCCGCGCCGAACTCGATGCCAAGCGCAACACACCAGCCGCGCCAGCACCGGCCACGCCCCCAGACGCCCCGGCACCCACGGCGCCAGCCGAGCCACAAATGCCAAGCGTAGCGGGCATGACGCCCAAAGTTTGGGCACTGCTGAGCCCGGAGACCAAAGCGGCTATCGTTGCCGCCAGTTCGCCGGCGCCAGCAGCCCCTGCTGCGCCAGCACCAGCAGCGGGACAAATACCCGGCCCCGGGCAGCCAATGTTCAGCCGGCAGACGGCGCCGATCAATCCGCCCGATATGCTCGGCGGTACTGCGCCGCCCGTGCCAGGCGAACCCCCGCCCGCAGCGCCGGCAATCGAAACCAAGCGCGGACGTGGTCGCCCTGCCGCGGTTGCTGCAACCGCGCCTGCAACTGACGTGCAAGAACGCATTGCGGCAGCCCTTGAGACGATCGCCGCTCTGTTGGAGGTGCTCGCGACCAAGTAAAACAACACACCCCAATCCAGCCCCGCACGCGAAAGCGCCGGGGCTTTCGGGGTATCATGCCTGTACTGAGACTAGATCAAAAAGCACGCGACGCAGCCGCATACCCCGACCAAAACGAGCCGACTACAAACAGCTGGGTGCCGATCATGTACGCCTATCTCGAGGACCTCGGCTGCAAGCCGGTCGAAAATGTGATCATCGATAGAACCCGACCAGCGGCAACCCAAACCGGCGCGCGCGTCGCGTGAGTCGCATCCTTTCCCTCCCCAAACGGCCCCCGCTTGCGGACGCGGCAGACCTGGTACAACCAATGACAGAGTGGCTGCGCTGCTCCACCGGCACGCAGTTACTGCGACCCATTCAAGCCGCAGCACTGCTTGAATTAGCTGACCATGGCGGCTGCCTGCTGGCGGCACGTGTTGGCGCCGGCAAGACCCTCCCTTTGGCGCTGGGCGCTGTTGTGACCGGCGCGCAGCGTCCACTGCTGATCAATCCTGCGGGCGATGTCAAAGACAAAAAAGTCGAGTATGCTTCCCTGCGCCGGCACTGGCGCATCCCCTCCCGCCTGGAGATCATCAGCTACAACAAACTCTCTCGAGCGCAAGACTGCCCAACGCACGGCGCCAAGCCGTGCGCCTGTGAGCGGCCGACGTTTCTGGATTTGTACAGACCGGATTATATCGGTTGCGACGAATGCCAGGCGCTGAGGTACGTCGAGTCGGCTGCGTGCGCGCGAAAATTTGCGCGGTACGCCGCCAGCGAACACGGGCAACGCTGCAAATACATGTTTGGCACTGGCACGCTTGCCCGCGAGTGTACGCTTGACTACGGGCATATTCTGGCCTGGGCGCTCAAACAAGGAGCGCCGGTGCCTTTAGAGCCAACCGTGCGTGAAGAATGGTCTGCTTTGATTGACGGTGTCAAGGGGGATGTCTCAAGGGCGGTGTCCTACAGCATTTTGCAACCGCATTTTGCTGAGCCGATCTTTGATCAGCAAAGCGCCCGAGCCGCGTTTGCCGATCGCCTAGAGCAAACGCCCGGTGTCATTATCAGCAGAGACCTATTCGACGAGCAACCACTCACGGTGCAGCCGCTGCACTGGCACGCGCCGGAGAACCTCGAGCAGCAGTGGATTGATCTCCGGACACTCTGGACGCTGCCCGACGGCTGGCTGCTCGCGGACAAGTCGATCGGGGTGTGGCAGTCGGCACAACAACTAGCACTCGGATTTTATTATACCTCCGACCCATGGCCGCCGGATGATTGGCTCGAGGCCTACAAACAATGGGCTAAATTCTGCCACCGCGTGCTCGAATCGTCCGACACCCTGGACAGCGAGCTACAGGTCAAACACGCGTGTCGCGCTGGGGTGCTGGACCCGTGGGCGTTGAATGCGTGGGAAGCGATAGCCGAGTCGTTCACGCGCAACACCGTCCCGGTGTGGCTGTCCACGCACGCGGTCGAGGCGGCTGCGGCGTGGGGGCAGCAGGGCGGCATTGTGTGGTCGAGCTACAGGGCGTTTGGGCTCGCGCTCGCCGAACGCACGGGGTGGACGTACTATGGAGCGCAAGGACGTAATGCAGAGGGGCGGTCGATCAACGAAGCGACAGCCCCTACAATTATCGCGAGCTGTCGCAGTTGCACCACGTCGCGAAATCTGCAGGTTGGCGTCGGACCCGGCGGGGTCGGATATAGGCGCAATCTCTTTTGTACGCCCCCACAAAAAGCCGTAGACTGGGAACAGAGAATCGGCCGAACGCACCGTGAGGGGGCGTCAGCTGGGGTGCATATTGACTATGTGGTGGGGTGCCTCGAGAATTTCGTGGCGCTCCACGTCGGACTGAGCTATGCTCGACGAGCAGAGCTCATCGAACGTCAACCCCAAAAAATACTGCACGCCCAAACAATGCTACCACGCCCGGACTGGGCTGTCGGAGCGGCGTTTGGGGTGCTGCCGACAGAAAGCAAAGAACCATGAAATGCACAACACAGAGTGCCCCAACAGAACATTTGCCGGCTGGGCGCGCGCGTATTAAGGGTAGCAGAGCATATACTTTCGAAACATTTTGGTGTGCTGACGGTGCATGCTGGGATACTTGTACCGAGGCTATACCAGTGGCTGTGGTGCTCGCGGTATTGCGAGTCAACGGGTGTTTACTGTGAGGTACTTAACAGCCCCAGAAACTGCTACACTGCGCGCTGCGGAGCGGATACTTTCCGGATTGCACGCAAAGTATGAGGAATCTCCTTATACCGCTGATCGTGTGGTAGAACAACATATGCTTTGGACTGGAGCCAACGCGATCGAAGCAGTACTAAAAATCGCGCCCAACAGCCCAAAAAAGCCGTCCGTTGAATTGCAAGAGCCGTGGTGCTGGGAATGGCACGACGCTCTCGGTGTATGGATGGCCGTAAATCGATTATCCAGGGCTGCCGTGTGGATTAGGCACGACATTCTTTGGCAAGACTCTGAGCACAATCCACCCGTCAATGTCGTGCGCTCGGTTATGCGCCAAGCACGAGTTATTTAACTTAACTTCATTCTCTCCGATCACACAAGGAACAATATGCCAATACCCCCACACATTCAAGCAATCATAGACCGTCAAGCACAGGGCGCAGCCGCCCCAGCCGCCGCACAGCCGGCGCCAGCGCCAGCAGTCATAGCACCCCCGCCATTCGATCCGAACGTCATGCCATCACTAGGAGCAATCCCCGATCAAAGTCAGAGAGGCCCCAAGTGGCTGCCGTACAACGAGGTGTATGATATCAGAGTGATCCTACACCAGCTGAGGCACTGCGCGCCAACACAGCGAAGCGGACCGAAATTCGAAGCAACATTTGATGTCGTGCGTGTAGACACCGGCGCTACCGCAGGGTTCAATCCAGCCTCTATCCTAGTCGGAACAACACGCGCATTGCCATGGTTCTACAACCCGTATGCGTTTGGCAAAGACAAAGAAAACAGCGACCGCAGCTTGCGCCGATTCAAAGAATTTGTTGCTGGTTGCATGGGGCAAACGGGACAAAAGGGTTTTGATGCTGATAGCGCGAGGAGCGAACTCATACGCCTGTCAATCCAAATCCCCTCGCTCGGCATCCCGCTCCGACTGATCAATGTCGAGGATGGTGTCAGCAAAGAAACCGGCAAGACATTTTACGCGCCGGTCTGCATGCTGGCTACTGATTGAAAAAGAAAATGCGCGACTCCCTTCGTTGGCCTCCAAATGTGACAGCCTGTCGTTAGCAAGTCGCGCTTCCCACGACCACAGAGAACATCGCCGGTGCAAGCCCGGGGCGTGGGACCACGTAACTCCAAATAAATAGCGTACACTCCACCAATGCGACTTGGGCATGACAACACCAGCCCCCACCCCAGAAGCAATTACCGGCGCGGACACCGAAACCGAGCGCTTTGCGCCGGGCTACATGGCGCCGCGCCCGGTGTGCTTGTCCTTGGACGGACCTGCTGCGGGCGGCGCGCTGTTGATCCCCACGCCCGAAGCAAGAGAAGTGTTTCTGCACGCGCTGCACGCCCCAACAATTTGGCACAACGCTCCATACGACCTCTGCTGCGCGCTTGCGTGGTGGGGGTGCTCGCGTGCTGTAGTGGGGGCGCTCGAATCCGACCTGATTGGTGATACCTGGGTGATCCAGCGTCTGGCGATCATTGGCGGCCTGGCGAAGTGGACGGACCTAAGTCTGGACGTGCTGCACGCGTACCACGGACTAGGCGAACTGCCGAAAGATCCGGAGGTGCGCCTGAACTACGGCGCATTGCTGGACCGTCCTTTAGAGGACTACACCTCCGCGCAAATTGCCTACGCGCGAGACGACGCGACCGCGGTGCGCAAACTGTACGGACGCCAGCACAAATGGCTCACACGCGAGGGCGGCATTGCTTGGAGCGATGTCTGCGCGCTCACCAGAAAAAGAGTGTGGCTCGAAGCCTGCCGGTGCTGGGGGCTGCGCACGGACGGCGCCAAGTTAGCCGACTTGCAGCGGGCTGTCGAAAAGCACATAGGCACATTGCGCGCGCAAGCGCAAGTGCCGGCGCTGCTGGAGGACGAGCCCGATAACACGCCGGACCCCAGCCTGGTGCGCGCCTGCGGAACCGGAAACAAAATCCGGCAACAGGCTCTTGTGGCCGCTGCGTACCTCGCACCCAGACCGTTACCGTTGCCAGGGCGACCGCTCAAAGAGCGTGTTGCTGCCGCTGTACCGCTCGTGCCGCCGTCAATACTGACGACCAAACCACGCCAAGCAAAGGATGCGTCCCCCCGCAAAAAACACTGGCACCCGTCAATCAAGACAACACGATCCGTGCTCGAGGAAAGTGGCGACGAAAGGCTCGTGGCATTCGCGGAATACGGATCGTGGTCGTCTCTCGAGAGCACCCTGCCGCACTACGCCGCCGGAGCAACCGCACCAATCAGCACGCATTGGGGCGTGGCCGACTCAACGCGCACGACCAGCAGCAACCCGCAGGTCCAAAATCTCGGCACGGACAACGGCATCCGGGAGTGTTTCGTACCGCGGCGTGGACACTGTTTTGTTTCCGTGGACCACGGTGGGCTCGAAAATGCAACGCTGGCGCAGTTCGGCATTTGGTATCTCAGGGACCGATCGTTCGCGGATTTCGTCAACGCCGGCAAAGATCTGCACACACTCGTGGCCAGCCGTATTTTCGGATGCACGTATGCAGAGGGAGTCGAGCTCAAGGAGCGAAAGCACCCCGGATTTTCGCTCGCTCGAGACGCAGCCAAGCCAATCGATTTTGGAGCGCCAGGCGGTGCTGGATGGCGCCGCCTCAAGATCAGCGCCAAACAACTGCAGGGTCTCGACTGGACTGAGCAGCAAGCTAAGACCTACCGCCAAGCATGGGCCGACGCTGTGCCCGTGGGCGCCAAAATGCACGATTGGGTGGGACATTGCGAACAGACAGACGGGCGCTTTACTGTGCCGATTCCTGGTACGTCTATCATCCGCCGCAACGTAACGTTCTGCAGCGCGTGCAACAACAGTTTTCAATCTCTCGGCGCGGTCATCGAAGGTGTAGTGGGTTGGGAAATGTTCAAAGAACGGTTATTGTGTTTGGATTCGCCGCTGGCGCGCTGTGCAATGGTTAATTACGTGCATGATGAATTCATTTTCGAGGTGCCTCTAGATATCGTAGACGCGTCCGCAAAACGTCTCGAGACATTGATGCACGCAATCCCCCGACGGGTGATGCCGGACGTTATCCTGAGCAGCAAGGCCGAAGCTATGTCCTATTGGAGCAAGAGCGCCAGGCGCATTGTGTTAAACGACAAGTTGCGCGTTTGGCCGCTGTTGTGTGCGCGCTGCAAAGCGCCGCACGATACGCCGGGAAAAGTATGCGCGTGCGGTATAAACGGGGAATATCTGTCTGACGTGGAGGCATATGGCTACTGACCCCACCCCAACCGACCAAATCCAGTACATGGTGATTATAAGCGAATTCGATCTGGTTGCTGCGGAGCGCTGCTACCGCCCCGCAGATCTCGGACTGGTGCTGCTCGGCACGTCCACGCGCCGGTGCCCGTGGGGAGTGGACGTAGTGGCGCTGTGGGGTTCCCCCCGGGGGTTTGCGTGGGTCCAATGCGCATCCTAGCCAATGACCCTGGCGGCAAGCCCGGCTATGCCCTGCTCGACTGCACCACGTGCGTGCAGCGCAAATACATGCACCGCGCACTACCACCGCTACCTGTAGTGCTCGGCATGTGGCCCGCTATGCCTTCCCCCGCGCCTGCCGCAGACAGATGCGTGACCGAGCTGCAGTGGCTGTACTCGCTGCAAAAGCGCAATGCAATCCTGACACTAGCTCCCCGCGCAGGCTGGCAGCTGGCTGTGATGTGCATGCTGACCGGCGGTACGCCGCACGCGCAGCTGCCGCACGACTGGCGGCAAACGCTGCGCGTGCCCGAAAGAACTGAAAAAAATGTGGTAACCGCCCGCGTGGAGCGGTCGCTAACACCGGCCGAAACCGGACTAGTGAGGCTGCTGCGGCTCACGCCCAAGCGGCTGCTCGATATTTACGACGCGATTGCGATAGGTTGGGCGGATTACCTCGAGCCGCGTCCCTGGGCGATTCCCCCTTGACGAAAACAACTTGCAACAGGCGATTTCGCTTGTCTGTTTCCGCGCCGTGCCGTATAAATTAGTAGTAGGCAACACAATGACCCGCGCCGTAAAATCAGCTGCCCTCCTGATAGCAGGCGTCATCCTAATCGCAGGCTGCATGCCATCACAATCAGGCACGGGTCCCGATCCTATGCGCATGGCCGCCGACATGTACCAGTTCAATGTTGTCGGCTTTTCAGCGGCCGACACAGCAGTGCTGCAAGCAGCCGCTGACGATTGGTGCGCGGCAAGCGAGGGACGCTTGTGCGCGACTGTCGGCAATCTCCCCACGGCAAAAAGTAGCATCGTACTCCGGACCGACACACCTCCAGCAGCAGAAGGAGGTGTGTCTGCGGGCGGTGTCTACAATCGCCCTTATTGCCAAGATCACATTAACCCGCCGTCCGACGGTATGCGTATTGACATTTACCCCGGGGCCCACGATGCCAGACTACATTTACTCCTGCTGCATGAGCTAGGGCACCTATTCGGCGCCGACCACTCAGCGGACCCCAATGATGTGATGTACCCGAACGACGCTATTGGTCCACATGGACTGACCGGCAACGATATTTCAGCGGCCGCATGCCCGTGGCTGCAATAGCAAGGAGCAACAACAACATGGCCCCCATAGCAAACAAACTCGCGCAAATCACGCTCACATACCTATCCGGTGCAATTATGCTGTACTTGATTTTTGCAATCCAACACCTAGGATGATCAATGCCGACCAATTGCATCGACCAACAAGCCAGTAATATACTCGACACCCTGGACACAGTCCGCTGCACGCCTATTGCGATTACCCGCAGTGGGTGCTGCGTGTACGTCACGTACGGCACGCTGCAAGTCAAGGGAAAAACCACCCGCGACGCCCTGGCCCAGCTGTGCCAAGTGCTGGTAGCAGATCCGCCCCGGCGCGGAGCTGTGTTGCCGGACGAATATACCGAGACCCTACGCAGCTGCCAGTGTGCGTGCGGTCCGGTGCACGGATGACACAACTGCAAGCCACGCTAACCGCCCTGCGCACCGTGCGCCTCGAGGCCAAGGCAATCGCCGCACAAATCGAGACCCTCGAGGCCCCGTACAAATCCGCCATGGCCTCAGCGACCGGCGCGCTACGTGCCCAGCTGACCGCCAACAAAACCGCGGACGAATCCCTATCTGCGTCCGCCCAAGAGCAGTATCTCACCCTAGCGCGCGAGAGAGCAGCTGCCATCGCAGGCAATCCAGATTCCCCTGCAGAGGCTGTGGCTCTAGTGCCTGGCTGCAGCGTAAAATGGCTAACATTCGTGCAACTAGACGACCCGCAGACACTACCTCGATTTGTCTTAGTGCCGGATACCAAATTAATCAAAGATGCCCTGGTAGCAGCAATTGAAGTGCCAGGCGCGCAATTAAAACAACTGCCCGCGTTTGCATTCGCCAAAGAGCCCAAACCATGACACCAGCCGAAAGGGAGCAACTGCCCGTATTCGACTGCACCTGCTGCACCCACTGCACCGACTGCACCGACTGCACCCGCTGCGCCGACTGCACCGACTGCACCGACTGCACCCGCTGCACCGACTGCACCCGCTGCTCAGTCTGCAGCGCCTGCACCGACTGCACAGGCTGCACCGACTGCACCCGCTGCACCGACTGCACCCGCTGCAACGACTGCGCCGACTGCACCGGCTGCACCCGCTGCACCGACTGCTGGGACTGCACCCGCTGCTGGGACTGCACCCGCTGCTGGGACTGCGCCCGCTGCACCGACTGCACCCGCTGCACCGGCTGCACCGACTGCGCCCGCTGCACCGACTGCACCCGCTGCTGGGACTGCTGGGACTGCTCAGACTGCACCCGCTGCACCGGCTGCACCGACTGCGCCGGCT
>Ga0172381_10003513_pt1 | contig 16560 bp, 23 predicted proteins | sample Leawel6488metaG_FD_119754 | JGI IMG/M metagenome (GOLD analysis project Ga0172381, IMG submission 119754) | Leachate microbial communities from a municipal landfill in Southern Ontario, Canada - Leachate well 64-88 metaG | ecosystem: Engineered > Solid waste > Landfill > Unclassified | place... | reverse complement strand
GCTTAGCCTCGGCAGCAACTTCGCCAGGAACCTGGAGAGAGCTAATGAACGAAGTATCAGCAACTACATTCCAAGGTAGAGACTTGCTTGCGAGATTCAGACGACCGTAAACGGTAGTCATCTTCTCATAGATGCTTCGACCAGTTACACCAGCATACGAAGAGTTGAGACCGTAGAAGTCCTTGTTGTCGCCAAGGGTCGTGAGACGCACATTACCAAGAGACGCAAGAGCAAACTCTTTGGTAACATTCTGAAGGCCCTCAGAGAGGATCTGGGCCGCACGTTGCTTCGCAGCATCCGAACCGTTGATCTCAACAGCACCACGGAGCCAACCTTCAACCAGCTTCTTCAGATCAGCCTTGTGTGCATTGTAGTAAGCTTCCTTGACCATGAAGCCATCTGCAATGATGTTCGCCGCCTGCTTAGTGCTAACAAGCACCTTAGCTGCACTCACAGATTTCACACAATCAGCATCATCCGGAGACCACACAACAGCTGCATCAACCTGTCCAGCCTTGAATGCTGCAGCTGCATCGATAGCACTGGGAACCTTGACAATGTTCACATCCATGATGCTAAGGCCACCCATATCTAACATCCACAACAGGAAGGTGTGAGACGGAGTTCCTTCAGCAACAGCAATCTTCTTTCCCTGAAGGTCAACAACAGATCCAATGTTACTCTTAGTAACAATCGCATCACCACCACGAGACCAGTCAGCCTGGAAGAGGAACTTCACATTCTCGCCGTAATTGCCAGACTCAGTTGGGAAGGCGTCAACAGTCACCCACATAAGATCCATTGCACCAGACTTGAATGCCGCACGAGAAGCAGCGAAGTCATCCATCACGGAGAAGTTCACACAGATACCGTCCTGACGAAACTTGGAGTTCGCGTTATCTTTGAACCCATTGTTCCAGTACTGACCGCCGGCATAACCAGGCCATGTCACGACACCAACATTAATACATCCGTTTCCAGCTGCGGAAGTTCCGGAAACAGATCCAGAAGCTCCAGGACCAGCCATCAGGCCAGAGACATCTTGTTGTCCCTTACCCTGAGGAAGAATGTACGGAGCACCAAACTTGTACCCAACGAACATAAATGTTGCGATGAGTGCAAGAATAACAATCTTACCACCAGCCTTAATCTTTACCTTAGCCATGATTATCCTTTATTGTTGAAGAAGCTCGCCATTGCAGACGAAGTTTGTGTTTGGGTTTCGTATCCGGTATATTCTGGCAATGCTTGGGTTTCAGTTCCAGTCGTTGCAATTCGAACCTTACCAACATTGCGCTTGTCTTCGTAACTCAACAGGGAACCATTCTGCTCGAAACTTTCCAACATTGCAAGTCCTTTTTCATCCCAGACTCCGTTTTGCAGATCAACGTTCATCATGAAGCCTTCGGACAACTCCATGAAAGTCTCCATCTCCCCGAGTTTATTGGCAATGTCTTCGGCAAGGAATTCGGCCGATTGCTCGAATAGTTCCTTTGCTTCCGAACCGGCAACCAAAACTTCGGCGGACTTCATTGCCTTGTGCGCAGCCTTGACAGACTTGTATTCCATTTCCAAAATACGAATCTGATCTGCAGTATCATCACGAAGGAACGAAACAGAGTTCCGCATCTTCATAAGAATACGACCAAGGAACTCCATCTTCTCACTGATGGTTTGAAGCTTCTTGATGAAATCCTGAGAACGCGCCGCCTTTCGAGCATTTGCAGCAATAGCTACTTGATTATTATTCTTCTTGGCAGCATTCGCCATATGCATGGCATCCTCTGCAATTTGCCTCTCTTCAGCAATGGTACGATCAAGCTTCTTCTTCTGACCATTTAGCTTGCCGATATTATCAGCAATGGCTTGAAGACGCTCATCCATGTCATCAAGGTAATTCTTGAGAATACCAATCGGATCAATAGTGATAAAGAAACTAGTTAATGCGCGCATTGCACTCTTGAACATTGCTCCGGCAAGTGCTCGTACCTTGTTATTCATCACCAATGCAATAAGAGCAAAGAGTGTACCACCAAGAAATGCGGCATACAAAGTGTTAGCTAGAGCTGCAATAATGAATGGCATCAGATAGTTTCCAGCAAATAGGAAACCAAGGATACCAATGAAAATGAAGATCATTCCAGTGCGCCCCTCAGGACGCTCGAAGAAACCTTTTACCTTACGTTGCATGTCTTCCATGATAATTCCCCTTATGCGACAACAATGTATGTTTCGATCTTTTGCTTATCGCCTTGGAGTTTACCAGAGACGAAATTATAGGTTGCCTCAAAAGAGGCGGCAGTCTGTTGAATATTGAGTCGTTCACGACCAATCTCGGAATTGATCTCAAGAGCTTCTTGTTGCTTTGCAGCAATGGCAGCTTGTGCTTCTTGAATTTGCTGCAACAGAGTTTGGATCTCCGCTTCTTTAGCAGTCTTAAGGTCTTCACGCTTTGTGACTTCACGAGCGTTCATCTGATCAACCTGAATTTGGAATTCCTTCTTTTTGGAATCCAAGATACCTTGGTAATGATCGATGGCTTTTAAAAGACCATCCTTTGTAAGGCCCATTGTGGATGCAGTAGTGAAGACTGCAATATACTTCTGGTTTTCCGGCAGTGGAGCGCTTGCCATTGCCGCCAACGCGTTTCGGAACTCGATATAATCGAATCCTGGAATGTTAGCTTCTTCAATTGCCTGTGAGAGAAAATTGACCATCTTCTCATCAACAGCCCCGGGAATAGCGGGAGCTGCAATTTGAACAGTTGCAGGTTGAGTTGGCGGAACTACAGATGTTGCCGCAGCATATCCCGGAGCAGGTTGAGCAGGCTTCTTCTCCTGCGGGGGAGGAGCATTCTCAACTTCAACAAACATACTTGCTAATTTGCCAAACATTTCTACCTCTTTAATGCCCGAAGTAGTTCAGGCTTCTTTAGTTGTCCAATATCACAGCAGTACTTCTCTCCGAAACCAAAATCTTTCTTTGGTAACTTGATAAGTGCTGTGTGAGTTATCCAGCCAATGTCTTCGAATCCAGTCTCAACAGAACCCAGAATAACTATGTAGATATCAGCCCAACGTTGGGGTTCATTAGGATTAACAATCAGATGTCCCTTATCTCTGGGCTGTCCATCCTTCTGAAGACCCAACCATACCACCTCTACGGAAAGAGGTAAAGTGAAATCGGATCCTCCATCTCCCTTTTTCCCAACTGTCGCATCGAACGGCTGATCATACTCTTGAGCTGCGAAGTATTCCGCAGCAGTGGCATTGATGTCATTATCAATGGAACACTCAGAACCATCAGATCGATAACCAGAAATACCAACAGCTCTCTTTGATAGGTACCGAGCTTCAGCTAGTGCTTTTACCAGACGAAGGGTTGTATCGTCAAGCTTTTTCATTTAACTCTCCGAAAAGAACTTCCTCGACCATTATCAACTCTTCCATCTGCGGTCATAACGGTTAATCCTTGAGCTTTTGCTTTTTTAATGTATTCATCATGAGCTTCTGGAGTAAATCCTTTTTTACGTTTTGGCTGATCGCTTGCGGGCAAAGAAACGGGTGCAACCGCAACACTACTCTCACCATTTGTCATGGTTTCGGTATCAATTGCAAACCCAAATTTATCTATACTAGGGTTCGAACTTGAGTTAAGCGGTAGTGTTACTTCTGGACTTGTAAAGTAAGTCTCAAAGAATTGCTGCGCTTTATCCCTAGACTCTTTCCATCGTTTTTCGTAAAGATCATCAATCTCTTTTAGATAACTCATATTCCCTCCAAGAAAAAAGGGGACGGGATAAACCCGTCCCCCTTTGGACTAAACAATTTAACTTAGGTTGCCTTTTCCATCAGAGTCTTGTTACCAGTCAGGTATTGAAGTAGTGCGAGTGACATGAGTCCACTCTGATCCTTCTCACCAGAAGAACCACCTCCAACATACACATCAGGAATGAGCTTTAGCTTGTTACTAGCAATTCGCTCCACAACCTGAATCTGACCGAAGACCTCATTACCCATAGCTTGAACCTGAAGCTTGTAAGCTTCAGCATTGGACTTACCTTGTTCTAGGATAACGAGAGCTTGTGCAAGACCCTTCTTCTCGATAGCTTCTGCGTCCGCAACTGCGTTGACCTTAGTTGCTTCAGCGTCAGCACCTGCCTTCAAACGTGTTGCCTTCGCAGCACCCTCAGCACGAATCTCGACAGCACGAGCATCACCAGTGGATTTCTCGATCTCTGCATTTGCAAAGTTCTTCGAGATTTCAACACCACGCTCTGCCTCTACAACCTTGGGCTGCATATTAGCCTGAGCCTTAGCATTTTCAAACTGACGGCGCTCTTCCTGAGCTTGCTTCTGAGTGGTGAAGGTCATCTTCTCTTGCTCAGCAATTTGTCGATCTGTAACTGTACGAGTCAGCTCAGTGGGAAGAACAACATCTGCAATCATCGTATCCTTGGATTCGATGTGGTGAATGCGAAGCACGCTCTGGATATGTTCCTTGGCGCGCTCTTGCAGTTCAGCACGTTTGGTGTACAAATCCAATGCCTTAACGGATTGTGCTGCGTTACGGAAGTGAGATGAGATTGCGGGTTCGAGAACCTGCGAAATCATGTTGTCTACAGATCCTAGGTTTGCAACAACCTTCGGAGCGTCTGACATTGCGATATGGATAATAACAGAGACATCCATATTCGCATTAAACGCATCAGCGGTACGCAGAGTGATGGTTTTCAGATTGGAATCCAAAGCATGAGCGCTGGACTCGTTGTCTGCCCAATTCAAAAGAATCTGAGTTGTAGGCACCTTATCAACCTTACAGACGCGAGTGTTGATTGGATGCTTGCCAGGTCCAAGAGGCTCAGCCCAAATACCCTTCTTACCAGTCTGGACAATCTTCGCGTTCACGTCCGCGTTTGTGGTATCTTCACCTTCATCACCAACGAATGAGGTTACAACACCACATTCACCAATGCAGACCTCAACCATTGGAACTTGTTCAATCATTGCGAACCAAGGATTGATAGCATAGTTACCAGAGCGAAGAACCGGAATCTGCAGACCCTTCTGACCCTTTTCAGCAAGAAATGCAGCGGCATTTTGGAAGTTATTATGAACCTCGATGGATACTTCATTAGCTGCAATCTTGGATGCATCGATAATTGGACGACCTTCAAGGATAGTTACAATACCGATAGCCTCTGGTCCAATATAGACCCAAGGAACAACCTTCACGATGTTAAACAGGGCTGTATTGATACGATACGTTCCTGGCATGAGAATCTCAAGCTGATGACCTTTCTGACCACCATTCTGCAAGAATGCATTACCATTCTCAAAGTTTGAATGCCCATCAACTTTTTTACCAAGAAGAGATCCGTCAGGAATACGAGATCCATCCATTGCAGAGATAAGGCCCATATGACCGTTCGGAATCACGGTGACAGGCTTATTCTCAACATGGAACAATCTTGTATTGATACGGTAGTTTCCAGGAGGAAGAACAGCAATCTGAGGACCCTTTTGACCACCATTCTTAAGGAACAAGTCTGCGTCCTGGAAGTGATCGCAATCAACGGGTTCAGCGAAAATACGACCAACAGCACAAGCCTGACCTGCAATAGATTCAACGAGACCAATTTCATCTTCTCCGATGATAATAGCCTTCTCAATATTAATCACAAATAGATGTGGGTTAATCTGATATTGGCCAGGAGGCAAGATGGCCAGCTGGGGCCCTTTCTCTCCACCATTCTTCAGGAATGCTTCACCATCTTGAAACAGATTACAATCAATGGTCTTAGCAAAGAATTGTCCAGTAGGCATTGGCTTACCGGTAATTGCAGTAATAATACCGATCTGGTGAGTGCCAATGTTGGTGAACTTATGTTTTGTAACAGTGTTGATAAAAGGAATGAAGAAGTGGATACCAGGGCCGAGCGTACGGGCCTGAACACCAACCTCATTTCCAATAGCAACGGTACGACCATCTGTCATGGTCTTACCGAAATATTTGCGTTCGAACGTAATGAATTCATCACCACCAGCAATAGCAAAACTGGTGAAGAAGAAAACCAGTCCGACGATTGCCCCGATAATGACGAGGTAATGCGCCAAAATGAAATTCAGAATAAACATTCTTGTCCTTGTGTTTGGGGGTAATTCCCAGTAGCCGACAGTGTGGCATACTCAGTTTCCCAAGTCAAGAACTTTCTGTTTGGTATCCCCGATTGGACTCGAACCAACATTAAGACAGTTTAGGAAACTGTTGCCTAATCCTTTAGACTACGGGGATATATTAGGAAAACGTTAACAAAATAATGAGTTCCTTGATTCTAGCGTCTAATCTGGTTAGGCGGCACAATCAAAGAACCCATCATCAACGCTGTTGTTTCTGGGTCTATCTTTTCGACCTTGGCCCTTCTCAGGTTGAACTGTTCTATTTTTCAATCTTGTTGGATCATTCTTTGCTAGGATTGCAAGGATTGTATTCCTTGGCTTTCTAGGCTTGCGTTTCTTATTAGACATAATACTCCTATTCAATTTCATCTACATTTACTTCCATTTTAATGGTTCCCTTTTTAGAGATTGTATGAAATGAGAACCGTTTTTGGTTTACGGTTAAGTCTTTTACCAGTTCAAGAAATTCTGTTTTCTCTGAACTTTTAAATGCATAAACTTCTAAATACTGTTGAGATCCTGGACCCCAACCTGTATCTATGGACATTTCGCTTGATACAAATACAACATACTTGGCATCAAGCCCATCGGTTTCTTGAACGAGAAATTGATTCCATCCCATATTAGCACCTCATTTCGTTCCTTGTCAATCTCCAACGAACCAGTTTTGCCAGCTGTCTATGGGACATGTCTAATAAGTCATATCTCAATTTAAGATATAGGGCAAGCCGAAGAAGGTTCTCATGAGAAGCCTTCTTCAACTGACATTTTGGAATGTCATATAACCCGATATACATTACTTTCCATGTTTGGCAAGACAATCAGTGGATATGCAAGTTCCTTCATGATCAATCTGAATTGCACCACAACCTTCACAAAGGGCAATTGGAAATAATCCATTTTTGGTATCTTCTGGTAAAGATAATCCTGCAAGATCTTTTGAGTCCTCACCAAAAATTTTAATACTACATTGCTTACAGAAATCAGCCATGTTTTCTTTCTATATGTACGACCCTCACATTAGGATCAATTGTGGCGGTCAATTGCAGTTCATGGGGTCCACTGTAAAAGTCCTCAGGAATGTCTGAACCCGTCTCATAGAGAGGGCGTACTGGTCTGCTCTCATTAATGTGAACAGCGCCCCCTTCAATAACATTCCACACTTGCTTGTTAATAACAGCACCTTTATCATCAAGTTGTTCGTATGTAATTCTATGCATGTTTTAACTCCTCTCTCAAATCAGTCAATACAAAACCTAGCAAATTCAAGCCCTTCCACATTAATGGATCTTTAGCTGCTTTATCATCTTCTGCAAGACCGATACCCCAAATTCTATCAACAGGTGAAGCTTCTACAAGAATCTTTGATCCGGTACCAAGAAGAATAGCTTTGTATTCATTATTTTGTGTGAACTTGTATCTATTACCAGAAAGAACTATATTGTATCTGTGTTCGATCCACACCTCTTCATCATAGTTTTTAACTTGGCGTCCAAGATCTTTTGCAATTTTAGGATAATCTGCTTCAAGAATCTTTTGAATGGTGTCCTCATCACCAAAGAGTCGAGCCTTTTCAACCATCATCCAGTGTTCAGCAGTTTTATAAAACACATCATCGACTGTGAAACCTTGATTTGCCCACTGAGAGAATGGACCTTTCCAAAATAATTCAAACTCGAACTTTTCTCCAGCTTTGATTCTTTCTTGTAGGTTTGTTACCTTTTTAAAGTCTTTCATAATTTCCTTTGGTGTTTCAAAAGCACCGCAAAAACATTTATATATGAGGCAAGCTCCGCCCCATTCATCTTTATTAAAGACGCAGCATTCATCATCAAGGCAATGTTCACTGCGTGCATGACCACACTTACACAAATCATCATTATTATTCATAAATTACTAGGATCAATAATACTGATCTTGTATTCACGCCCTCTATTAATTTCTTTCTCGGCATAACGAATGGTTCCAAAAGTTCCGCCTTGTCTAATGCCATTCCAAACACCTAAAAGCTGATCTGAATTATCTACAATCCACCGATCTCTAAGATACATTTTCTCAGGAGCATAAGGTCCGGGAGATACTACTACAACCTCAATTGCTTGGTTAAGTAGCTCTCTGAATTTTTGCTTAGACCTCTCCGGCCACTGAGAGTCTTGACCATCACAAGGCATCGCAGCAATGAATGGAATACCCAAATCAATTGCTACGTAAGCTGCATACTGATCTACGCCAAGAGCCATTCCTGAAATGATCTTTTCAGGATTCAACTCTTTGATTTTATCAGTTAAAGCTTTGTATACCTTTTCATATGTTGGGTTTGGTATATCGTAACTGCAATTAAGTCCAGGAGGACGATGTCCAGTTATACCCAAAATCATCCTGGCACTCCATTGTATCCATTTTCTTCGATAACTCGAATAATTTCATCAACAGTTTTACGAGCAATAGGATCAGCAGATTGCATTCTGTTCCTACGTTCGAGTTCTAGGATTTTGGCATCCAACCGTTCGATTTCTTCAAACAGTTGACATACATGAGATGGGTATAGTTTAGCTCTATCTATAGTGCTAAGCCTATCTGAGTTAAAGTAAATATCAGCTATCTCTGGTCTCATATGAATCCAATAGTGGTATGGAATGATCGGTTGAAGAATCTAGTCTTTCAACTATTTTGACCTTGTTCTTTTTTTGATCGATGAAAGAACCATCCAATGTATAAAACTTAACACACTTTCCGGGGATTATTCGACACCAACCGGCAGATGTTTCTAAAGATCCAACATTGAGTTTGACTTTTATCCAAAGATCTTTATCTTCTATCTTTTTAGGTTTTATAGTAATCGTTCCTAGAAAGATAACAACAGAAACAATTGCTGTTAGTAATCCCCAAAACCACATTGAACTATTCCCAAGGTGATGATGTTTTGTTCCATGATCTACCTAAAACCCAAAGCTTTCATTATAGAATTCTTACCAAGAATTTCTTCTTCATTTCCACTGTACTTTTCACGAAGTACATCAATCTCTTTAGCGCGTTCAAAGACTTCATCAATTGTAGATCTTTGCAACTGAAGACAGAGTTCTTTAATATCTGCTCCAGTTAAGCCTTCGGAAGATTCAATACATTTGATCAGATCAACATCTGAAAGAGTTATCTTCATTTCGGAAGCATATCTTTCAAAGATTTCTTTCCGATCACTTTCTGAAGGTTCTGGTACTTCGTAAATCTGATCGATTCGGCCTTTACGAGTAACAGCTTCATCATACAAAATTCCAGAGAATGTATTGGCAGTAAACAAGAAGTTTGTATGTGGATTCTTGTCCTTTACAGACTCTAGCATTTTAAGTACTGCTTTGATGTAAGGTGGGCCATCATTTGATCTATCACAGTCATCAAAGATGATGAAGTCTGGTTTCATTTGAAGAAATAAAGATTCCATTTCCTCAATGATTGGAACAGTATCAAAGCCAGAAATAATGAAGACTCTGCCTTCAACACTATCAACTATAGAGTTAACAATTCCGGTTTTACCAGTACCCGGCTTGCCGATAAGTAAATACCCGCGAGAGAGTTTGTTCTCCCTGAAATATTTGTAATCATCCTTCAGTTTCTCAATTAACTTGTTAGATGATCCGAAAATCTTCTTCTGAGTTAGTTCAGTTTTTACATAAGTAAGGTTACCATCATCAGCTTCAAGCTGAATGACACGACCTAGTTTAGACCAAAGCATATCGAGGATATCATCTTTAGTTATACCCTTTGTAACAAGAACTTTTTTGGTAATCTCAGATTCTCGCTCTTGCACCCAGTAAAGAAAACCATCTTTGTTGATTGGGTATCTGTACAACCAATATGGAGGAGAGAAAGGTGCATGGTCTTGAGGTCTGAAGACCTCATCTGGCTCAACTATCTGTTCGAGCAAATCTCCAATGATCTCTTCAGAGATCCCGAAATCAATAGTTGTAAGATCTTTACGCTCAAGAATTCTAGATCTATTGAAATCTATATTCCTAGCAAGTCTCCAAGCTAGAGCTAGCGTTTTTGTTCTAGCAATTAGCGGACTATCATTCTTGGACGGAATGAAATGCCAATGATCGATAATTACCTCTACATAAGACGCGATGGTATTTAAGGATGGTAGTCCACAGAAAATTGAGTTTTTATCTATAATTTTTTGGATTCCAAAACCTATTGTAGAATCATCAATATCAACTTCCCTGCGAGAAATAGCTTTGAGAGGTGGTGCTAAATTTTTCACATTCAAACTTTCTGGCGATTCACCAAAGAATTCAATCAGAATTAAAGAGGTGAGCCGCGCATTCCTCGACACCGATATTAGTTGCTTTCTCTCATTTTCTTAAGCTGTTCTTTAAGAACCATTCTTGCAAATTCTATATCTCTAAACAATGGTTGAGGTACTTTTAAATGCATCATCAAGACATCTCCATTTGAATTCTTTAAAATGGTACTTGGTCTTGCCTTGCAATGCTGGATGGCATCTAACAGATCATCAAACGGTTTATCATTTACGAAATACATCTTGTGGCTTTCCTACTAAGAGTAGAGAATCTTTCGACTTTTCAAACGATACTTCATCACCAAGGCTTACTGGCACAACTTTATGATCTCCATCAATGTACAATGCTGATGAAGACATCTTCGAACGAGCATGTACAGAACATCCCTCATCGATTTCAATCATTCGTAGACCAGGAGCTTGATCTGGTCTGTGATACAGTTCCCGAACACAAAGCTGTAAAACCTTTGAATCCAAAGGCATAGGATCGAACCCAGCTGAGCGTCTAGCTCCTGTGGAACCAGCGGCTGGCCCAACCCAAAATCCGCTAGATTTCTGAGTTTCATTTGTACGGAAATAACTTAAATAAGCAGCGCATTTCTTTTCCAAAACATATGATGATGTTGTAGCCGGGTTTGTATGACAAAACAATACGTCATTCAATACGCGGTCAGCAACTGTAACACCATTTTTCTTTACCAACATTCTGGTAAGAACTGTTGATTTAAAGTTCTTAGCAATTACTTGACTAATACTATCTTCAACATTTGCAGCAGTTGAAGTGCAGAAGAAACCAACGCTTGTTTCCGGATCTGAGTTTACACCAAGAACAGGGATTGTATTATGAACGTTATGAGAGGCACCAAGAAGAGTACCATCACCACCAACGGTCACAATGAGAGCAACCTCCGACAACTCAGCAATAAAGCTAGCGTTTGGAATATCAATATTGAATACAGTACCAAACTTGTTTGCAGCTTTAATTACCGCTTCTAGTGCTTCATAATGCCTATCGTGAGATGCTTTCCATCTGGTGATGATGCTTTTATCATCAAACTCAGCATTATCTTCCAAAACTTTGGAATACGTTGTCTGCTTGCTAACGACAATGATTCTGGGCTTCATAAACTCTTGACTTTGTTGAGAACAATATCAGCTGAACGAAGCGTATCTTCTAGAGGGCCTGAATTATCAATCACATAGTTAGCATACTTGAGACGTTCATCTGAACTTATTTGGGAATGAATTCTGTTTAGAACATCATCTTTTGACAAATGAGTATTTCTATCCAAGACTCTTTGGATTTGAATATCCAAGTCAATATGAACAACAACAATGGGCCTGTAGTTTTCGAAATTGCTTTTCTCGATTAGTAAAGCGTTGTCATAACAAGCTAGTTCATATCCTTTTAATTCAAGTACCGAAATCTCATCGGACATCAATTGTCCGATTACTGGAAACATAATGACTTCCAAATCTTTCAAACGATCTTTATCACTGAAGACAACAGACCCCATCTTTTTACGGTCAATGACTCCATCGCTTCGAAAAACAACATCTCCAAATACACGTCTGATTGATTCAAGCGTATTTAAACCAATTGCTGTATTAGGATCTACAGCTTTACGTGATAAGATATCCGGATCAATAATAGGTAGACCTTGCTGTGCCCAATGTTTTGACACAGTAGACTTGCCACATCCAATCCCACCTGTAAGACCAAAGATTTTCATTTGCTGTTATCTGAATCAAAAAGGTCTGCTGTATTCTCTAGAATGGTAGATAGTTGCTCATTTATTCCAAAGCGCTCCTTGTTATGAGTAATGCTTTTTAGAATGTTACCATCCGCATGACGTTGCGAACTAGCAAACCAATCACAAAACATTTCTACAATATCAACAAGTGTCATATCACTAATATATGAATCTTCTTTTGTCTTTAACAAAGTTCCTGTAAATGTTAAATCTAAATGCTTTCCACCATTATTAATACAATTCCATATTGCTGAAGCTCTTGCTTTATCATAACCCCTTTCTCTTAGTTCTTTTTCCATTTTATTAATTCCAAGAGTGGTTATGTCTAACTCTTCGCAAGTTACTTCATATTTTATATTTGCTTTTTTCAGATCATTATCATATGCATGAATTTGATTTTCAGATGAAGTTACCCATTCTAAATTAGAAATGTGATTATCATCTTTAATACCATTTTTATGATTAACTTCTGATTTTTTATCATCGTTATCAATAAATGCTTCAGCTACTAAACGATGTACCATTGCATTTTTTCGATTATCTCCATCTTGCAACTGTAACCTGCAATAACCTTTAGGTGTTATATATTGCTTTAAAAGAATTCCTTGTTTGAAACATGAACCTGTTGGGCCTGATCTATCAACAATTCTATTTTTACTTCTAACTCTTCCATGATTTGAAACTTCATGTGAAGTTTCAAATCCAACAACCGGTCGCCATTCTTCTATATTTTCAAAGAATTCTGGATGATGACGATTTTTGGCGTAATGATGGTCGAGAGCCACCTTCATTTCAGCTCTGCATTTATTGTATTCGTCAGATCCATACGTCATACCTTTTAGACGATCTGTGTAAATAGCAAACACTGGAGCTTCAACATCACCAAGTTTTGACTGATCATGTTGTTCGCCTCGTTTTAAAAGTTCAACAGCAAAGACTCTAAGATATCGGCGAACGTTATCGATGTGATTCCGGGTTTCTTCGTTTGATGCTAATTCTTGTTGAGTTTTCATATAATTTTGAACACCACCATTCTAGGCTACCAGATTTTACGCAAAAAGCAAACGCAAAAAGGCGGGTACTTCGGTACCCGCCAATTTGCCGTTCAACCAATCACTTACTGACTGACCTTGTCGATATCTCGGCGCGTCAAGTGATGGTCAGAACTCATCAAAGGCATTCCCTTTTCAGATTCTTTCTGATACGTCGAAGCATCCACCACAATAGCCGGATTCATGCGAACCTTAGCTGCATGAACATTTCCGTCAGCAATGATCTGCGCAGCCTTTTCACGTTCGGAACGATCATCCTTCTTCTTGGGCTCCAGCATTTCCATGTGACGTTTCATGGTGCGAGCAGTGATTTCGATGTCTTCGCCAGTGAGCTTGACTTCACCGCCGCCATGAGATCCAACTCGACGAATGGCTGCCAGCTTGGAGCGCTCCACAACCTCACGAATGAGGGCCGGGATAATGCCAGCCAAAACAGCACTTGCTTCATCGAGGTTCGTACCCCCAGCCAGATCCGAACCTGCGTAGAACCGAATGAGGCGCTGAGCCGCATCCGCATCCGGCGCACGAACGGAGATCACAGTATCCAAACGACCGGGACGAAGCATCGCTTGAGTGATCTTCTCCAAGTGATTCGTGGTGAGGACCGTGATAATCTCTACACCCTTAGTATCAATACCATCAAGGGCATTAAGGATATCATTGACCTCATTATCACGACGATTCGGATCATTGAGAATTTGATCGATATCCTCTGCGAAAATTATTGCAGGTTGGTATCGAGAAGCGAAATGATATGCCTGAGCAAGGCATGTCACATCTTTGAGATAGATGAATGTCCATCCATTCTCTTTAGCAAGCGTTGCACCCGCAGCGGCCGTAAGCGTCTTACCGGTTCCATAAGGGCCTTCGAGTAGAATACCTCGCTTCAGAGGAATGTTATGAGTACGGCACATCTCGGTGTGCCGAATGGGAGTGAACATAGAGATGTCCACTTCTTCCTCAGTAGCTGCACTAAAGATGACTTGTTCGGGTCGAATATAACCAACCTTAGCAAAGCGAGGGAATGTATCCTCTAAAGAGTTACAATCCCCCACATCTCTGAAGTCCGTTTCGATTGCATGACCCTTATAGATAGAGTTGCGTAGCAACTCTTCCTTCACAAGATTTGCGATCTTGTCAACTAAGTATCGGTGCTTACCCTTAACTTCACCAAACAACTGGAAGACCAAATGGTCATTCTTAATAGCATAGCCAGGCTTGATCCAACCATCAACTCCAGGGATCATAAGTCGTCCCATTGGGAGAGATTCTTTGTTACCAGGAGATGTCTCAATACCAGTGTATTGAGGCTTCTGATTTCCAAAGAACCCTGGCGTACCAGTAGCTGAAACGAAACCGAATTCATTCTTTAAAACCCTAAAGAATGCAACGATGCCCTCAGCAACCTCGGCATCCAATATATGCTCAACACCGATAACCTCATCCTCTTCCTTCTGCTTGAGCTGAAGTGCTCTGATTGCGGTATCCAGGTCTACTTCTTCTGGAACAATAAGTTTGGTCCCCTTTCGCTCCATGCTTATGTCACGAAGGAGTGCGTTCTGCTTGTCTTGTTTTTCTTTTTCTTGTGGCGTCATTTCATTTTAATTTCTAGATGGAAAGACATCTTCTTTAGAGAAATTGTCATACATTAAGGAAATGTGACTAAGTTGGTATGGCTGAACGCTTAAAGGTCTAACCATAGTTAGAACTTCCATCCAGCCATGAACCGCACAGGATTCGAACCTATATTTCCTACACTTAGCATTGTCCGGACAATGCTAAATGTGGCGTTCCTAAACCATTTAAACTAGCGGCACGAGGAGTTGAAATCTATCACATCGAAACTTGATGTCAAGAACTTTTTGTAGGACGAGTCAGGGTTGAACGATAACTTTTAAAACTCTGACAACTGCTGGCGTGAACCGCTAGCTATCCTGTTTCGAGATGCGAAGTTACTACTAGAAGTTCTGGAAGTCAAGCTTTTTCTTTTGGGGCCTACTGTTTCAGGGATTCAATTGGGCCACCATTTGGAACGAAAACAAAATCACGAAAACCACTGTTCCATAACTGCATCATAGGTGATTTTCTCACCATTGCTAGATGTAGCGTTGCCTTCCAAAATGACACCCTCAAACCAAAGGTGAATGCTAAACCAAACCTTATCCTTTGGTAATCTACGAATTGCGTCACCAACTAACGCCGACTCCAATCCAATATCTCTATTTTTCATTTTGTACCTTATGTATCTTTTCCAAGAGTCTTTCCCGAATAGCTTGGACATCAACTCCATCTTCCTTAAGCTCTTGGTTAATCTCTTCATCAGACATATTGGCAACATCTTCAGCTGCCAGTTCAAATATCCTGTACAGCACTATACTCTGCTCTTCCCCTGTCAAAGCGCCAACTTTTTGACGAAGACTACTCCGAAAACTATCCGCGATACGCTCATGTATAGCAATTGCTTCCCTGAATTCTTCTGGTGAATTGATCTTGTTAGCATCTTTACGTGGTTCAACCCCATGACATTTATCACAGATTGGAGGAATTATAACCATGCAGTTTGTTTGGTATTCTTCACCGCATAAAGAGCACGTTTCTTTCCTTGGCATGATCATGTGCGCCAACCTCTTCCTCGTGTAAATGGACTTAGTTCTGGGACTGTAAAATCAAGTCACCAGAACTTAATTCTAGACAATGATATTCCACTAGATCTGGACAGGATAAAGTAAGGATTTTCGGTTCTTTCAATGTCTCTACCACCATGTCCATGTCTTAGTGTGATGAGTTTCTGGCACTGAGGTGAATACTACCTAATTGGTTTGGGGTAGTAATGCCACTGGTTATTTGCTCGACACATGAGATCCGCTACTATCACTGCCTCTTCATAAGTAATCGGTTTACTACTAAAATATTTTGGATTACCTATATGTCCGAGAGGTTCGCAAAAAACTCCATAATTACCAGAAGGTGGGGCTTACCTTCTTCTGTGCCAATTGAAGTTATAATCTTATCTTTCTCTTCTTTGGAAATCATATTTATCCTTATCTTTCTTTTCTCAAGCAAGTCAATTACTGATGTTGCAAGATCTTCTTGCACACCATTCGCTAGTTAGTGATCCTACTGAGAGTTGAACTCAGCTTTTTCGATTTAGAGTCGAATACCTCCCACGAGGATAGGATCGATTGAAGGGCCGTTTTATCACAGCCCTTCTTGGTTGTCAAGAGAATGCTAGTGGTAATTTCGCACAAAGTTTCTTCGAAATAGAAGACGGCTCCATT
>Ga0172381_10003512_pt1 | contig 16562 bp, 21 predicted proteins | sample Leawel6488metaG_FD_119754 | JGI IMG/M metagenome (GOLD analysis project Ga0172381, IMG submission 119754) | Leachate microbial communities from a municipal landfill in Southern Ontario, Canada - Leachate well 64-88 metaG | ecosystem: Engineered > Solid waste > Landfill > Unclassified | place... | reverse complement strand
CGATATATATTTTACCATTTACAAGACAAGTACCTTTATAAATTAAATTAAGCATAACTATTAAATCCTCCTTGATATGTGTCCGCGCAGGCATTGGCCGTGCCCGAATCTGCATAACTAGTTAAATAAGGTACCGAATCTCCTGTCGACTTGCATTGCTGCACGGAGGTACAGCTTACAAAACCATATTCATATGATAAAGAGGAAACATTTGCATTTGTATATGAAACAGATAGTCTAATACAGGCAATGAATGAATTAACAGATGCGTTTGCCCCAGACGTGGTATTACTCGTGCTAGAGCATGAAGATACATTAGTGCAAGCAGAAAAACTATTAACATCCGCATTGAGCCCAGGCGTGCTATTCCCTGATCCGGAGCACGAAGATACGTTGGTGCAAGCAGAGAAGGAATAATTATATGCTGCGATTCCAGACGTGGTATTACTCGTGCTAGAGCATGAAGATACATTAGTGCAAGCAGAGAAGGATATTAAATATGCGTTTGCCCCAGACGTGGTATTACTCGTGCTAGAGCATGAAGATACATTGGTGCAAGCAGAAAAAAGATGGAGATGCGCCAAACTTCCAGACGTGCTATTCCCTGAACCCGAACATGATAGCACATTTGTGCAAGAACGAAATGGTCGTAAATATCCAGCCGTCCCGGTATTTGCCATAGTATTCGATATGGAATTGCATTTATTGACAGTTTTTAAATTATAAAATAAGTTGAAATATTTACTGCCGCTCGTACATGAGAATACATAATTAGTTATATTTACATTGCTCGCGTTGCCAACAGCATCGCCATCAACAATATACATATTATTGGTGACAAAGGTTATATTTGATCCGTCACCATCTATCGTAAAATATGATATCTCAGAGTTTGCAGAGGTCCCAAAGTTTATCACCGTAGTAACCGAAGCATCATACGGTTTAAGCACGGTATTTGCACCAGCGCCTATTAGTTTAATGCTTGCGGGTATGTTAAGCGTTGCGGCAATGACGAAGTTTCCAGCAGTTAGGTCTATCTCGCCTCCACCAAAAGAGCCGGAGATATAATCCATGGCCTCTTGTATCTCGACGTTATCCGCGACACCATCACACCGATAATCGCAGGTTCCAGAATAATCAATGGCACCTACGGTTATTACGTTAGATCGATTGATGCGGCGTTTAGCAGAGCCCCCGGCAATGGCGCGCGCCTGGTAGAATGTAGTCTTCGCAAAGTTCTCTAGCACCTCGCGGAAAAGTATCTTCGTGGTCCCGATCCCCCCGGCCTCTCGCTCGCACGATACTTCGTAGCACTCGACAACAGAATCTATGTACTCGTTATGATCGGCGCTCCCGATCTTTAGGTTGTACCACGCCCCGACCTCATACCATGCAGCCGTTCCCGCTATCGTGCATACATAAAGATGCTTCTTGGTCCCTGTCCATTTAAACCAATAATCCGCGATAGATAAAACTTGATCGGCGTCAATTATAAACTCGTTGCCGATCTCCATTACAGTCTCGCCATTCTTGCGTATGTCGTCATCTCGCTTTAGGTCATCGCAAATAAGTTCACCATTATCGCCCATATATTGCTGTATGAGTTTCCCATTGATCCATGCAGCGGTGAGGTAAACATCAAACCCGCGTTCATTGAGTTGTTTCACAACCGCTCTATCATTATAGGTAACAAAGTCTACAGTACCGCTCAACGCATCTCGCGATTTTTGTAATCCATATTGATCGGTTGTGATCTCATGGAAAACAAGATCGCTCGCGCCTAATATGGTAATAGATTTCGATGGGACATTCAGCTTAGATTGCTTAGTCAGATATGAGTTATAGGTGATATCCGATATCGCCATCACCGTGACGGTGGTGATGAGAGCCGCCGCCGCGCTTAGGGCAACAAGCCCTCCAATAATCAAGCTAAGAAGCATTAGTCTGCATCCTCATAAACCGCCTCGATTGTGGTAGCCCCTGCAATAGATAAGTATGCCCCATTCAAAATAGGATTCTTGGGCGAGCCCCCGGAATCCGTGACGATACCCGAAACATTCTTTATATTCCATATCTCGCTGACGGCGGTTTCTTTTTCAATTATAGCGCCATAGACCTTGATCGAGTTCGCGGATTGTATCTCAAGGCTAGTGCCTATTGCCCCGACATCCTCGATGTCAGCCATAACGGATGGGTCAGCCTCATTTATCGCGGCGTCAAAATGAAATACTCCATCCGGCGTCATGCCTATATATCTCGCGATGCTCGCATCCCCTATCTTTTTAAGCGCGGTCCACGGCGTCGTGTTTTTGGCAAGCATCGCATAGGGATGAACTATATCAACCGCATCGGCGTCTATCGCGACGGTATCATAATATTCGACGGCGGCATTATCAGCGCTTCCCGAGCCGCTAGTCCCATCCGCATCATTGATAACAGCATAATCTATGGGATCAATACCGCGAATAAGCATTACCCCGCCAGTATAGAAAGTCGAGGCCCCTAGCGACATAAAGGTTATTCGCAATTGAGTACAAGTAGAAGATAAAATCGTTCGATAAACATTGACCTTAGTAAATATGCCCGTGTCTGTACCACAGGCTGTCTCGGTCGCGGCCCCAACCAGTGCGCCAGCGCTCGTCAATTCCTCGATCTGTATTTTAACCATCGACGCGGTGCCCTGGTAAATATACGCGGATAAATTAAATATATCCCCGATATCGATTAGATCAGTTGTCTCAAACTTTATGACCTGTCTAAAATAATCACCAGCCGCCGTCGAAACTGCTTTAAGCGAATAAGGACCAAATTGGGAATAAGAACCAAGGCCATCCCGAGTTAAGGTTAGTCCCGATGCTGTCCAGGAGTTTGATGGTGTTGCGTTATCACCATTAGAGTTAAAGACATAATTGCGAATCTCTTTTTTAGTAGCAAGACGCGCTATGGAATGCACAAGCGATGTCGTCTCACTCACGGGATCAGAAAGGTCAAAGCCATCAAAGGCATGGGCTGAGGACAACTTCATCTCGCCCATCTCGGCGACCGCATCCTCGGCGTCGATAGAAACGGAGCCGTAAAACTTGTCAGGCGATGTCCGCTTAAATGCTCCTGGTGTAGTATGCCCGATAAATAATGGCTCAAGATACCCACTAGTTTCCGCTTGATCTTCGGTATAATCCGATAGGCTATATGCTTTGACAGGATAAACGCCAGCTAACTCATATGATGTCGGGAATCTATTAAGCAATATTATTTCGCCAATTGTGCCATTTAGGAAGTAATTTGCCCCTTGATATGCACCGACATAGAGATATGATCCAGCGAGCGGCTTAACCGGCGTCGTCATATATTTCGTAGCGCCGAATTGTACGCCGTTGCAGAAGACCATTACTCCGTATGCTGGTATCGTCGCGGTGTTACCTTGGGGGTCAGTGAAAGTTTTGGCAGCATTGGTAAAGTTAGCCGCTATATAGGCGTCTAGCGATGCGGCGGAATAGCCAGTAAAAAAAGATGAAAAAATTAAATAAGAAGTAGAAAGACCATTGTAGTATGCAAAATTTAACTCACCAGTTGCAATTTCTCTATATAAAAATATGAGCCCTGATCCAGTTGGTTTATAATTAAAAAATGTCTGGTAGTATGCCTGTTGCGCATGTCCATTAGGCATCTTCCAGCCAAAGGTGAACACATCAGGGAATGAGGCAAGCGGTTTGGTCGTTCGCATATAGGACGTGGAGCCGTTAAAAATCAATCCACTTGCAGATGTTGCTATATCTGTTGTATTTAGATGGCTACCAGCCCCTGAATTATCTATACATATTGAAGAACTTATATCTGTATTATATTGTCCCAATATCCCAATATTATTATTTAATTGAGTTCTTTTCGACTGGCTTTCAATCTCGACGGGAACCCTGTTCTGTAAATATTTCTGAGGGCCATTATAATATCCATTGAAAGGGTCAAACGTATCGTATTGGTCGTCTGAAAATTGGCCCTCGGTATTATGCAAAGTTAGGCTTGCAGTGTTAGCGCCAGCATGGCCCGTTGTTGGGTTCTCGACATTTTTCGTGAAGCTAAATGATTTTACTCCACGATTGTCATTAGGCTTATGCACCGCCGGTATGCGTATCCTCTCTCTACCAAGGGTGAGTCCATTAAAGTCAAATATTATTTGCCTATCTGCCTTGTATGTTTGGTATCTATTTGACGCTATGGTTTCGTCTAATTCATGGATAACCCAATATGATGACTCTAAGATCACACCTGGGAAAAATGAAATGGTATTTAAGGGAACAAACGTTCCAGCGCCAGGAACATTTTCAGTATCTATATTTACAACTCCACCAACTCTTAAAAACAAGCCTGCCATTTTCGCAGAATTATCGTAAAACGCTCTAATATAAATCCATTGTTGCAATAGAGCGTCGGAAGTAAAAGTTCCGCTAGATATGGTAGTTCCCGGGCTTTGTATCATATCAAAGGTATCAGTTGTTGCATTATAGATAATCGAGAACTCTGCGGCATCCCCACATTGAAATATGGTTTGATTTCCCGCGACGTTATAGGCGAACTCGGGCTTAAACCAGCCCTCAATTATAAATCTTTGCGGCAAAGTATATAGATAAGTAAGATCAGTAGTCGCATCCGTTTGCATCCGATAGGTTCCGCGCATATTTGTAGTAGCATCATTTTTTATATAAGATATCCCCGCCGAGGTGAGCGCTGGGAAAACTCGCCCGCGAGGGTTTATGTAAAAATTGAAAACATGGGCAAAGTTAGTGCGCATATCTATGCGCCATGATGCAGGGATATATTTAAGTGCCATTAGTAACCCCTCGATGCTTTCGTAACGGCCGATACTGCACGAGAGTCAAGTTCTTTTTGCGCTATCACTGATCCCCCGATATATTGGTGGACGGTGACATTTTTATTAACTATAGTTGATCCTCCGTTTTTAACAGAATCATTTATCATGGTTTTTAGTTTAGATAATGGGCTGATAACTTCCGCTTCTCCGGCCTCCGCAACAATGGCTTTCGTCCCCCCAGACGTAGGCGCAACTATCCCGCCTTCTGCAAAACTCTGAGCCCCCACCCATCCGGCGGCGGCATAAGCAGCAGCAGCCCCGGCGGCATAGGTTGCGGCTAGTGCAAGGTCTGGCAATGCTGCGAGTCCTTTTATAATTAGTTGCTCTCCTAAACCTTTTAGAACGGCCGCTATCGCATCACATCCCGCCTCCGCAAATGCGGCCCATCCATCTTCACCGCTTGCTAGCGCTTCTCCCATCGCTTCAAACGCTTCGCCATAGGCGTCCTGCAAAGTCTTGATGGTGCTTACCATCAAATCTTGGCTATCGGCTGCCTCTTTTATTTTTTTAATATATTCATCCCATTCAGTCAATTCGCCCTTATCACCGATTCCCAAAATATTAGCGACCTTTATTTCCTTGCCTATAATATTGAGATTATTCAATCCCTTATCAACTGTTTCTGTTTTTACGATAAAACTGCTTAGTAAATCCTGGTTCCCTTTTCCCCATAGATCATTATATTTAACTGATAATCCCTCTAAGGCCATTACTCTATCATTATTTAATGATACTTCTCTAGCGGCTGCATCTTCCTGAGACATAGCACCATCATTAGCGGCTTTGCTTACAACTTCCATTTCTGAATTATATGTATCTAGTATCGCGCTGCGCTCTTTAGCAAACGCGGTTATTCTTTCCTGAGCTTTCCTGATTTCTTCATCTCTAGCGGCCTGGGCAGCGGCGGCCTTTCTAGCGGCTTCTTCCGATAATTTTTGGTATCCAAGTTGTTGAAGCGCAAAGCCTATTTGTGTCTTTAATTGTTCTATTTCCTGCGTTCTTAAATTATATTGATATGTGCCAGAAAGTGTACCTGAACGCATTCTTTCAGCATAATCTAATTCCCCATACAAAGCTGTCAATTGCTCGCTTTGAGTAGCGGTCCCTTTTGATACCGCATAGATTGCATCACGGAAATCATTTTGTGCCTTGGCAGCCGCGCCGACCGCTAGGGCTATTTTTAGCCAATATTCTCTAAATGGGGCTAAGTTCCGAGAAGTTGCCCGCCCCATCTCTTCGCTAACGTCATTAACCGCGTTCCCTAATCTTTCTTTTAAGTTTACAGACAAGGCCCCGGCGGCCTCAGATGCTCCGCCATATGTCTTCGCGAGCTCATCAAGGATTATTTTCTGAGCGCCAGATATATTCCCAGCCTCTTGCATGGCCTTCATCATGGCCTTTTCTTGGTCGGTAAACTTGAAACCCTGGCGAGATAGCGAGTCTAAGCCTTGCGCGGGATTATCTAGCGCTTTCCCTACTGCCTGGGCCGCGCTAGTTAAATCCATCTTCATAACTGTTGCCATATCGAGTACGGAAGTAGTCGCTTGGTCGAACTCTTTTCCGGTGATATTTCTAAAACCAAGTAAAACCGTCTGCATTGATTCTATAGTTTCATCGCCATATTTAGTTGTTCTTTGTAATGCCTGAGCAATTCCTTCAAGATGCGCTTGCGTGGTCCAGGCATTAGCCCCAGTAGTTTTTATCACATTCCCAAGTAATGCCGAAGCCTCAGCTGCTGCACCCCAATCTGATTCCATTTTTTGTATAACCTGATTGGCTTTATTAAATACCCCTATCGCTATCTGCATTACCCCAACAGGGCCTTGCATGACATCGCGCATAGTAGAGAAAGTATCCTTGAGTTTCGCCCAACTTGTTTGATTTTTTTTGGATGTCTCTTCAAGCTGCTTCATTTTTGCTATGGCAGCGTCAACCTCGGTGTGGACTACGATCTTTATTTCATCTATAGTTGCAATGGCTTTACCCTCCTAAAAGTGGGCGAACTCTCCATGGAGTTCGACAGCCTTTGCTTTGAATGCTTCATATGCTAGTTCCGGAGTACTGTGATACCCCATAAAGTATTTCTGTTTATTCTTTTGTATTTGAGCTACCCACATTCCATTAGGCCGATAAAATGAAACTCCTTTATACCCGGAAGTATTGGTTTTTCTTTTACCGCAATTGCATCTATTTTCCGAGCAATTGCATACCCTTAGATTTACTTTTCTGTTGTCTAATGTATTGCCATTTGCATGGTCGATTTCCATTCCGATTGGATCGCCCATTATTTCCCTATGTAACCATGCCGATCTTTTCCCATTGGGCATGTGAGTACTACGACGAACATAATACATCACGCCGCCCTTGCCCTTAAAAGCATGCCATGTCCAACGGTTAAGCATCCACGCATCCTCTTCGTCGATTAAAACCGTGTAGCCATCAATCTGTACTTCCATAAAATCTCCCTTTGATTTTCCCTAATATAAAAGACGGGCAGGGGATAGGGTTTCCCTTTTCGAATGCCTTCTAGCCCATCTCATAATATCATACTTTCTTTATATTCACAAGACTTTACTCTTACTTCGGCTTCTCTATCGCCGCATCAAGCTGGCTGAACAACTTGATTATGATTGGATGTTGCATGGGCTGTTCCGCTGAACCTCCGCTATGCGCGAATCCTCCAAAAATCTTCCAATCGTTGTAAATAGTTATATATGATCGAAAATCTTCATCTATCCCAAACCCAGGCAGAAACCATGCTTCAACAGGATTCCCTTCCGAATTTATCTCTTCAACATCTTCGCCATCTTCATTCAAGACCGTTATCACCCTATCGGTAATGCCCTCAATGGGGGTAATGTTCCAAAATGGGGCCTCTAGGGATTTTTCGTTTCTGAGGCACCAGAAGCCTGAGATAATTTTTTTTTATTGATTCCATTTAGGGCCTGATATATTCTGAAACCCATGATAAAAGCAGAGCCATTTATGAATGGATCGTCAGAACTATAATCAAGCAAATCCTTAATGGTAGATATCGCCTCAATCGGGAAACGATCAATTCTCGTGACGCATAACTTGGCGAGAGCTACCATGTCCACTTTTTCAAAGTTTCCGGTAGCCCACATGGCCTCGTTTTTTAGATGGGAATATTCCTCAACGGTGGGTTGCCTGAAATAGAAGTCAAAGGAAACCTCACCTTCTCCCACCGTTTCCTTATTCCAATTACTTTCGAGTGCTCTCGCCATTGCTTCCTCTTTTATGCAGTCGTGCAGACCTGGGGGATAGAGTCGGGCATGATCTCAAAAGAGATCGTGGCCTTGCCCAAAGCTCCAACCGTGATATCAGCGGTTTTTAGAGTGCCTTTAAAAGTATGTTTGCGTTTATTAACCGTATCAGTCGCGGCCCAAACGCGAGACGTAGGGCGAATCCCGGAAGCGGCGGCTACTCCTATCTCGTGGAATACCTCACCGATCAAGGCTTTTTGCGAAGTCTCCACGGGATCGTAAGTTCCCGATCCGGTGACGGGGCCATAAGTCGCCACTCCCAATACGGAATGGGCCATGCCATCCTCAAAGGAAGTAGTCGCCGTTTCTGCAAACGTGCCTTTGAGCCCCGAAATATTATCAAATCCGCCAACCACCGTACAAGTCGTCGCGGCAAGCTTTATGGAGTCAGGATTGACAGAGCAAGCCGTGCAAGTGACGACAGTAAGGAGCTTTAATCTCCAATTGTATCCATTCGACCTAGTAGTAGCGCTCATAAAACCCCCAGTCGGGAAAGATCATCTAGACATTCCCGATACCCATTCAATCGATCAGCCCGTGAGGCTGCCATATCTAATTGCTCTTTTGCTTCTGCGAGTTTATTGTCAATTAGTGCTATGCGTTCCTTGACCCGCTCTAAACGCAAATCGCTTTTATGACAATACTGCCAATCTTCGCTAAATATCGCCGACCCGGTCGATATATTAACTTTTATTCCTGAGCCACGCAAAAGCCCGACCCAATAATAAAATGATTGCCTGAATTGATTATATTCGTCATTAGTAGCGAGGTCAATCCCATATGTAGTGATTTCTATATGTTCGTTCCCGCGAGCATTTGTTTCCAATGCATATGCCATCATGTAATCAAATGAAAACTGGAAAATCGGACCATATTTGTTTACAAGATTATCAATATCCAAGTCCTCAGAATATTTTATATCTTCTTTATAGCCATCAACCATTATAACCGCATCGGATTTATTCAAGCGCGCGGCGTCATATTCCTTGTGAACTTCGAAAACCCTATCCACTCGCGGAAGTATTTTCGCAACGCTCGCGGTCGTCCATATCTCTCCGTCGAAGCCATCCGAGGCCCGAGTCGTCGCCCCGTTGCCGACTAGCGCTATCCTCCTAATTTTGTCCATTACAAATCCTTCCACGCCTCATCTTCAATATCGCTATCCCATATCGCAGTAAGGGATTGTTCAGACAATAGCGCCGGATCATTACTTGCCCAGTCAAATGAAATCGCGTCGGTTCTCGTAATCATATCTCCCCCTATGCTCTGCTATATTCGACCCGCACGTCAAACTGAAATTGCCATGCGTTGCCGGTCAATTCAATGTCCCGCACCCCATCCGCCACAATAGATATTACCGATACGCCATCTGTAAAAGGCGCGATATGGTTCAGGTATTTCCGAGCCGCGAGCGCGATAGACTTTTGCGCCTTAGTCGCGCACACGAAATCAAATTGCACTCGAGCTATTCCCGTATCAGTAACCTCGAAAGACTCCTCTTCGGTCGGGTCTGAAATCACGTTATAGAAGCCATAGGGCTCCGTAGGCGTGTCGGGAGCGGAATATGGATATAGCCCGCCCGTCAACGTCGCGAGCCATGCGGTCTGCGCCCTGAGCTTTACGTCAAGCGCTTGCTCGATTGAGGTGCTAGCCATTATTTATAGGCTTCCTTTATAGCCGCGCGGATTATTCCCGCTCGCCGTGTTTCTCGTACCTTCTTGCTATAGTCGATTGCCGGTCTAAGGTAGGGCTGTCTCGGGTATTGTGGCATGTCTTTCCGGCCATATTCTACAGGCCCCGCGTATTCAAGATGCGAGCCAACATAGCCCGTCTCTTTTTCGTTCGGCGGATCGATGTAATTGAAGGCGCTGGTAGGCTCTCCTCCGCCTTCATTCAATCCGCCCTTATCATCTGACGTTGCCCACATGATAGAGCTTTTTAGTTGTCCTGTATCGACCGGCACAAGCTCTTTAGCGAACCCGGTCAGGATAACGCATTCACCCTTGACAATTTTCTCGACGGTCTTCTCGTCGATTATCTTCGAGTAGTCTATATGGCTAGGCGTTATCGTTATGCCGATCATGGCGTATCCATCCTGTTATATTCATTCAATATTCCCTGGAATGTCGCTTCCCATTTGTCCCCATGATCTGCGTTTTCCCTAGCAATAACATGGGCTAGTTCATGCGCGAGTATTTCAAGAGATACCGATATAGGAATATTCCCATTTATCGATACAATAGTCGCATCGGTATCAAATGCGGTTTCTCCATATGGCGGCGCATTCTCGCCATTCCCCATTCGCGGATCGAATTGGATAATGCAATCAATATCGGGGCTTACTTTAATGGCCGCATCGATTATGCTTTGTAATGGATTATAAAATACCACGCTCATAGCACCGCCTCGGGCGATTCCTTGACGTAGACCTCTTGATGATGGCCCGCTAATTCGCTAAGAATCTTTATATTCACGATTTCATATGTTCGGCTATTGTGCTTTATCTTCATCGCGCGCGTGATCGCAACGGACGAGGGGAGGCAGAAGTAGCCATCGCCCCGAGCTTCGGTTGCCCCGCCCACGCGCGATCGATCCCCTGAAAGCTCGTGCAAGCCCGAGCCCTTGAAGGGCGAGCCCGTGATAGCGCCCCACGTATTGTCATACGGCCATGTCGCGGAAGCCGAGAAGCTATAGACCGCGATTGACTGCGTGTAGAAGCGCTCAATGCCCATGAGGCCCCCTAGGCACTGGCGCTATTGGATATCCTTCGTAACTAGTCGGCGCAACAGGCCAATATGTGCGATTTTCGTTCATATGCCATTGGATCGTCCCGCGCCCGGTGCGATGATTCTTCCACGGCCTGAGAGAGTTTAAAAGCTCGTCGGGATATCCACCGCGCGAGACGCCCGAAACGCTCCGAGTCTCAGAATAGTTGCCAAGCGACATCGAAGTAATACCCGCGCTATTAGACATATTTAGTTGATACCCGATCATGCGCGAGGCGATTAGCTCAAGCGGCTTCGGGAAATTGCAAAGGTCCACGCGCACCGAGTAGCCTTCGGTAGTCTGCAACTCGTCAACTATCGGCTCGGTCGTCTGCAAATAGGTGTCGGCCTGCGCTGAGATGGTGAAAATGCCGTCATTAAGGCGCGAGCCAGAGACGATGATATTCCCGCTCGTCGGGTAGGCCATCGCAGTAAACCCGCCAGCGTCAATGATGATTTTATAGGACGGGGAAGCGTCAAAGTCTATCGCGCTCGATTCGAAGTCATAATCCGGCGCTATGAACTTGTTATTGCACTCCTCCACGATATCCGCGTAGACAATCGGGATGAGAAGCGAGATCAAGGCGTCACGCGTCGCGTCGGTGTCGGTGATTCGGAGGAAGGCTTTAACATTCGCTAGACTTACCACAATTCCCCCTAAATAAAAGCGGGCGACCCGGAAGGGGAAGGAGGAACAAACCCAACCAGACCGCCCGCTAAATTATGCCTCGTCAAACTCGAATACATATGTCGCGCCATTGTTATCGGCAACCGACGTACAGACTAGCCCATAAATCGTGTTCGCTGCAAGCTTGACCTTGATTACAGTCTCGATACCCGCGATAGAATATTCCGTCAATACGGTAGTGCCCGCGCTCTGCCCGGAGCTTCCGAGTACGTAATCCTTCTTGAATACAGTTGAAGCGGTAGACGTATTGGCAAGATCGCGCCCGTATGCCGTTATTGCTGTCCCGGCGCTTGCGCTTCCACCCGTTCCGATTACAACGGCTTTGGCAAGCGTTATCACCGCAGCGGTTAGAGTCTTGACCTTGATAGTCAGGCTCGCCTTTTGGCTTGCGGCAGTGGTAATGCTTATCTGTTTAGGCCCCGCGATATCGAAATCGGGCGATGCGGTATAGTCGGAGACAATATACTCCGACCCATAGACTTCTCTCTCAGCTAGGCTTGTCAGTCGTGGCGTTGACATTTGCTACCCCTTTCGGTTTTCTGCCGCGCTTCTTAGGCGTGTCTTTCGGCTCTTCGGTTATGGTTACGATAACCCCATCCATGGAAGGTTCGGGATCGGTCGCAAGTCGCATATAGCCAGTAGTAAATACTTCGGGACTAGGCGGAGAGAATAAATATCCCCTCCGCTTCGCCTCCGCAATAAGTACGGGATTGACGCAATCAAACGGCCCATCTACAAAGTCGTGAATGACTCTGCTACTTCCCGGCGCAGTGAATACGCCAATCCCATATATCTTCATTACGCGCTCGTAGCAATCCCGCCAGCGGCAGAGGCGGCGGCGGCAACAGCATTGCTATAGACATACGTACCGACGGCCGCAATCTTAACCAGCATCGGGTCTTTCAGAACCACGCGGTCAACCGAACCAGAAACAAGATGGAGCGCGGCGGGCGTGGTCGTAGAAAGCGAGTAATCGAACATGCAATCCCAAAACACCGTACCGACGCCGCCCGAAGTCCCGACGCTCTTGATAGCACCATGCGCCGTACCAGCGGAAACCATGGCGGTAAAGTAGCAGCCCTTGAAGAAGTTGCGCTTTACAACGCCATTAAGCAAAAGCTCCGAGGCCGCGTTATCGCCCTGCGCGAAAGAATTAGAACCAATCGCGCAATCCTCGAAGGTGTTCTCCTCGCCCGCATCGATCTTGAGCGAGAACTTCCCGGCCGCAGTAGCCGAACCAGCCCCGCCGACGATATGGCAAGTCTTGAAATAGTTCCTATGCCCGGTCACTACGATGCCGCCCAATTCGGTAGCCGCCGTTCCGCCGTTGTAAAAATGCACATTGTAGAAGCGGTTATTCGAGCCCGACACCGTCATGAGATTAACGCAAGTGGAAGTACCCGAGCTAACACCAGCGGCGGAAGCCACCATATCCGTAGTGACAGTGAGCGAAAGAGCCGCGACGGCAGAAACAAGATGCCTCGTAGTCTGATCACCCGCGAGCGTGATATACATCCCCGCTTCCCATCCGTCCGTGATGAACGATCCGGCGGCGCGGGTCAGAACACGGAGCGCTCCGACGGCTACGGTCATATCGGCCGTAGTCACTACGGTTTTATTGGCGATGCGCGCCCGGCCAAACATGGCAACGGGAGCCGCAACGCCGACTACCGTAATCCCATTAAGCGCCCAATCAAGCTCATGCTTAAGATAGGACGTAGTAGCCGCGCTCGTCGCCCCGTAGGACAAAAGCGCTACGCCATCGCCATCAGCGAGCTTATCATAGACAGCATGGATATCGGCTACAGCGGTGTCAACCGTCCGGCCATCGGAGGTGTTAGCCCCCGAGGTCGGATCGACATAAAACCACTGGCCGCGAATAAACGGAAGGGAGCCCACTTCAGAGACGATTTCAAGGGCGTTGCCCAATCCCTTCGATATAGCAGACGAACTTTCAAACTTCATTTTTCTACTCCTTACGCCGACGTGGCCAGGCCAGTGATCGAGCCATGCATTTCCTCGGCACCGTAGTCGAAGCCGATCTGCATATACAGGAATCCGCCCTTCTTGGCCGCAATCGTGCCCTTCGTGTAGTAGGCAACGTCGAGGCCATTCGCGGAATACTGCGCGCTAGCATTAACCTCATCCATGCTCGGGGGAACCGGAAGGAATACAGGAGCGCAAAGCGAAAGGTCCACGAGATAAGCCTCATCCTTAGGCATCCAAGGATCAAACATAGTCGGGATTCCTTGGCCCGGTCCGCCCGCGACATATATGCGATTTACAGCCGTTCCGCCCTCAGTGCGAGACAGTGGCGCAACCCCATAAATGTCATCAATGGTCTGGAGGGTGAATCCGTTTCCGAGGATGACCATATTGCCCCAGAGAGCCCCAGATTCGATCATCTCGCGGATAAGTTCCTCGATCATAGACTTCTCGAGCTTCTTCCCGCCAGCTGCTACGGTGTTAGTGGAAATAGCGTTCTTGAGACCGCGAGTCGAAACCGCAGTCGCGCTAGTGCCAACGTCGACAAACGTCCCGATCAGGAAAGACTTATCCGCATCGGCGGCAAGCTGTTTAAGCCCTACCATTTTCTGGAACTCGATTCCCGTAAGGCCCTTTGCATAGCCATCGACATTCAGGCCAGAGAACTGGCCGGTAAGCGACTGCTTCAAAAGCGTAGTTTCAACGTCATACTTCTGGATCTGGACGACGTTTGAATCCTGGGTGAGAGTCGTAGTAGTCGGAGTTCCCTCGGCGGCGGCGGTGTCCTCGGACTGGACATTCTGCGCGGGGGTCGCGATCGACCACGGAAGGGCAATCGGGAACTTCTGCGTAGCGGTCCGCTTTGCATTGCCCGCGATAGCCGCGAGGAACGGCGCTTGCTGAGCGCCAATGGCGAACAATTCGCCACGATAATTCAAAGTATCAGAATCGGTAGGCGTGCTCATATTTACTCCTGCGTGTTAGCGGCCTGCATAAGCCCCTTGAGCCTAAGCATCTCAACACCGTTTCCGGACTTGCTTGCCGCTTCATATTGCGTTTTCAGATCAGCCGGAGGAGTAGTGTTGCCGCCCCTCGGTTGCCCATTGTTCCCGAGCTTCTCTTTCAGCGCGGCTTCTACCGCTTTTTCGCTATACGCTTTCCAGCGCTTCGCAAACGCTTCAACAGCCGCTCCGGTCCTATCTTCGTCCTCATCGATAAACCTATGGATATCCTCGATAGGAATCCCCATATCCGCCGCTTTCTTTACTGCGACATTCATAAGCCGCTCTCGCTTAATGTCCGCTTCCCTCTGTTTGTCTCGGGCTTCCAACTCAGCTACTCGCAACTTGAGGGGGTCAGTCTCAGGCGCGTTAAGCTTCGCCATTTCGTCCTTGACCTTCTTCGGGATAACGTCCTTGTCATGGGCTTCGATGGTCTTGCTAATCTCGGCATCCTTGGCAGATTTCAACCACGGATTGCTTTTAATCAGCTCGGCGGCCTTTTCCTGCGAATCGATCCCCGCGAGTGGATTACCCGCCGCGATAGCATCCGCAATGACTTTCTCCGCTTCCCCTCGATCCGCCTCCGGCAACTTAGCGATAACGTCCTTAAGATTCATTGTTTTCCTTCGCCCCGCGACCTTGCGCCCGCGACGCTTTGTTTGCTTTCAATGAGTAGCATATCGCACTATCTCTATATTGTCAAGTTACTACATAGCGGGAGTAATTAGGGCATAAAAAGGCCCGGATTGCTCCGGGCCTTGGCGAATTGGCGATAAGATTTACTTGGCGGCGGTATTTAGTCTCGGAACATCGAACGGCAATAGCGCGTCGGAATAAAGATAGCTCGCCCCGTCACCGGCCCATTCTACGGCTACGCCCTCGGCGGTAAAGAAACGAATACCGGGATTATTATCGCCATAGGTACCATCGATATCGGGTAGAGATTCCTCATAATAACCATAACTTGATCCGCCTATCTTATATTCGGGCGTAAGATATGATCTGGTAGAGGCCGGTTTCCCGTCGGCGACATAATAACCCAACACCTTCCCGAAAGAAACAAGATAGACGTAAGCCGGAAGGCTTGGCTTATCCCATCGGGTAGCCCATTTGGCGATAGTCCTTTTCTCCTGGAAATATGATACCAGCGGTATCGGGACAGCCGTGACAGCGGCTTGCGCGTTCGCGTTTGAAGCGCTTACTGCTACCTGTCGCGCGGAAGGCTCACCATCGCAAGAGCTAAAAAGAATAGCCGCCGCTAGCAGAATAAAAATGATCCTCTTCATGCTACTTTCCCCCTAATTGAATCTGATACGGCAAATCTCCCGCTTTCCAGAGATTGCGCGTAATCTGCTTTGACTTTGAATTATACTCGGCTATGGCGTTGTTAAGCACCATTCGCATGCCCTGCTTTTCTGGCGCAGTATCCGGCATAGCCTCCACGTTTGCCGATTGCGCCTGTATCGCGTTGTATTGATCGTAGAACCATTGATAGTTCCCGATGATTGATTCGGCGGAAGTTACCTTGCCAATAACCCGCGCCGCGCTCGAAAACGGCCATATACTGAATACAGCCGATACCGCGAGATAAACGGCGAGGATTCCTCCAATTACCCCCGCGCGTTTCGCCCATTTAGGCCCTACGGCCTCCTCGATTTCGTCTCGAACATACCCCATTCCTTCCCCCTTCTTGCGTTTGATGGGCTAGATGGCTACTCCTGATATGCCTTAATTGCCGCTTCAACTTCATCCCATGATATCCATTGCCGCAAGAGATTTGCTTGCCACTTACGCGCATTCATTCGGGCGGCGGCGGCGGCGGCGTAGGCGGCGGCGGCGTAGGCGGCGGCGGCGGCGGCGGCGGCGGCGTAGGCGGCGGCGTCGTCGGCGTAGGCGGCGGCGTAGGCGGCGGCGGCGGCGTCGGCGGCGGCGGCGGCGGCGGCGGCGGCGGCGGCGGCGGCGGCGTCG
>Ga0172381_10003511_pt1 | contig 16567 bp, 19 predicted proteins | sample Leawel6488metaG_FD_119754 | JGI IMG/M metagenome (GOLD analysis project Ga0172381, IMG submission 119754) | Leachate microbial communities from a municipal landfill in Southern Ontario, Canada - Leachate well 64-88 metaG | ecosystem: Engineered > Solid waste > Landfill > Unclassified | place... | reverse complement strand
TTATTTCTATTGTATGAACATCAACTTCTGGGATTTTTTCGATTGTTACTATACCGTGAAAACCTGTTGGTGCTGCGAATACAATTCTTGATTCGTTATCAATTACTTTTATCCAGTTTTGTGATGCCATTTTGTTTTTCCTCAATACACTTATAGTAAAACTATAATATAAATATTATGGTAAAACTATAACACCTCTACTTTTCCGACATATTGAACTGCATAATTGGTTCTTGAGTTACCGCAAAAAGGTCTGGTTGAACAAACTGCAGGGGCTTTTTCATAAGCATAAACCAAAAGCTGATATTGTTTTCCTTTACCTTCCGCATTGCTGTATTTTGCCTTGAAGTATTAATTTCATGCGTTAAACAAATATGCCAGTTTTTAAAGATGCCTAAAACGTGTTGCTCACTCATATTGCTCATATTTGCCCATCGTAACCATAAAGAACCATCATCTTTCAAGACACGGTACAATTCTTTTTCAGCGCGATAAATGTAGCTTACAAGTGCTGAACGATTTTTATATCGCTCAACCCCATAATAAGTTGGGCAATACTTGTTATGTTCAGCATCTATGTTTGGGTATGCTTTCAACTGGAGATTTATATTTGGAAAACTCCAGAAGGGATGCTTCATATTCCATGAAAAAGGGGGGTCAAAAAAGATACTGTCAAAACTATTATCCGAAAAAGGCAAATTGGTATTTGATGAGAATATAGTAGGCTTCCTTTGAAGTTGTTTTTCTACATCAACGTAAATAATCCTATCATTATTTTTTAAAAGCCACATACTGCGGTTGCCACATCCAGCGTCTAAAATCATGGAGCTATTACCTCGGTGTTCTTTTCTGACGAAGTAGAGAGCATAAAACCATCAAGGCGTATCTTACCATGACGCTCTATGCGCTTCTCAATTATCTTGCAGTATTTTGGAACCAGTTCTATGCCTAGCCAGTCAAAGCCCATCTTATGAGCAACCAATAATGAAGTGCCGGAGCCAGCAAAGGGATCAAGAACCAAACCGCCTTTAGGCATGGAACACTCAAGAATACGCCTTACAAGTTTTTGGGGAAACGCCGCAAAATGCTCATCCTTCAAACCTTCTTGAGTTAAGGACCAAACGTCACCAGGATTAGCGCCTAATGCAAAATTGCAAGTTTGACGTATACTTTTACGATTAGGTCGCATGAAAGTGTTTTGAGGCGTAAATGTTGGTTGTTCATATTTTTCATGAGCGTTAACGCCGTAAGTCTCATTTTTAGCGATGGCTAGTTTTGTGCGTTTCACTGTAGATATTTCGTGAGGTTTTCGTATTGCGTCTAAATCAAAATAGTATCGTTCTGATTTAGTAAAGAAATAGACGCTTTCCCAACTTCTTGTTAACCTGTCTCGGCATGATTCGGGCATGTGGTTAATTTTATGCCACACAATCTCATTTCTGAGTATCCAGCCTTGATCTTGAAGCGCAATCGCTACCCTTGCGGGGATAAGCATTTTCTGTTTAGGTTGCAACCAATTAGACCTCAACTTATTTCTTGCTCGGATAAATTCAGCTGGGGCATGTGCTTTTATCTTTGAAGTTTCTAAATCGCCCCAATCTTTAGGTCTGCAACATTGACCATTGCCGCCAAAATAAGTGTCACCAAGATTAAGCCAAAGGCTACCCGATGGTTTAAGGACACGTTTTATTTCAAGAAATACCTGGGCTAAATGCTCAATAAACAGTGAAGGATGGGGCTCTAATCCAAGTTGACCTTTCCAAGCACCACACTTAGAACAGAATCCACGTTGGCTATGAATACCTGTTGCAGTCTCTTGTTTTTTAGCACCTACAGCATTACCCCATCGTTCATTAAAATCTTTGTTTAAATGCGCTTCCTCTAAGATTTCTTCCAGATGGAACTCATGTTCGCAGTCGGATTTTCCACCCCAAATAGAAATACAGTCAGGACCATAATCCCTTAAACCATAGTAAGGCGTACTAGTAACAACAACATCCACACAGTCAGACGGCAATTGTCGAAGTTTGTCTAAAACGTGGCCTTGCAACACCGTGTTATGAGGCACTTCAACTAACATTTAGAAGCCTCCAAGATTGCCTGAGAAACACCCATCGGAACCTTCGCATTCTCAGCCGGATTAGAACCATAGCTTTTGTAGAAGTTAGGGGTGTGTTTGCCGTTTAGTTTTGTTCTTGGCCGTCTTACACCTTTAGGCATTGGCAGATGGATGTTTCCCCACAGGTCTGTAGGTTTTTGGGCTTTGTAATTGAAATCATAATCTGAGTAGTAAATAGTCTGGGTTGGTTTACCTAAGAACCATCTCAGCCTGCCCTTTGGATTCTCAAGCAGCCACTTCTTAGGCTGAAGATAATTAACTGCTTCAAGGCATGAACCAACAAGCGTTAAAGCATCTTTGATTCCAACTTTCGGCCACTGATTAGACATAAGATTGAATTGGTCGCATGGCGGCCACATCAACAAAACATCAGGACCAAGCTTCTTTCTTAGTGGCAAGTGATTAACATCTGCTATAATAGTGGGCTTGAATTTTCTTTCAATGTCTATGCTGACAACTTCGTATTCTGTAAATGCTTGAGAACCGCCATGTTCACCAGTGCATAGATCAATGCAGAGTTTAGTCACTGTTTACCCTCCGATAGTGCAGTTCTTTTTGCCGTTACTGAATTGGAAAGTTGCTTCATGGCTTAAAACTCCTAGCAAGCCGTAACGCTTTCTTAATCAACCGTTTAACAAGTGAACTATTAGGGTACATTTTCTTGCGCATCCAACGGTAATCTAAACCTTTAATTTTTGGCACAGACGGGTTACGACTGCCTAAAACCGCTGGATCATCAGAAATAATGAGGCTATTTTGTTTGCAGTAATTGTATAGTTCTGTGCCTACTATTGGCGTGAAGAAAGCGCCGCTGGGGTGCGCTGGCTTGATTTTTTTTATCATGTCAAAGGTTGCCTGCATTTCCTCTCTGGTTTCGGTTGGTAAACCTACCATATAGTTAGCCCAAATTTTTATGCCTAAACGGTGACAGATTTCGGCGGCTTCAAAGTTCTGCTCTACAGTGGTGTCTTTGTGCATGAAGTCAAGCATACGTTGGCTTCCTGACTCGAAACCGATAAACACCATGTCTAAGCCAGCTTGTTTAAGCCGTTTCATAACGTCTGGGTGTTTGCATATGAAGTCGGCTCTGCTTTGGCAGAAAAATGGTTTACCAATCTTTTGCTCGTACAAATCGCAGAATTGCAAGGTGTAGTTTGGGTTTAGGGTGAAACTGTCGTCATCAATCATTAACGTTTGGAAGTTGTATTTGGTGTTCAAAAAGTCTATTTCGTTGAAGAAGTGGTCTATGCTTCGCATCCTGAATTTGCCAAAGATTAAGTCCTCGCCTGGCTTACAGAACCCACACCGAAAAACGCAACCTCGACCGCTGATAACGTTTATGAATGGTTGTGAGAAAAACTGTTTGCCAGTGTAAGGGTTTGCTGCTTCAAAGATTTTTTTAAGATTGAAAACGGTTCTGTCCTCGATTGGTAGCAGGTTTAAATCGGGTCTTTCACCTGTTACTATGCGGTTGTAGCTGTCTGGGTTGCAGACTAGTTTGGGTAAGGTTATTTCGCCTTCGCCTTTAACTATGAAGTCAAACGCTGGGTTATCAGCGACTTTTTCGGGGCAAATGCTTGGATGTGGACCACCCACGGCGATTTTAGCGTTTGGTTTGACTTTTCTGATTATTTCGGCTGCTTTAGTGGCTTCGTAATAGTCAAGGGTTGCCATTGATATGCCATAAAAAGTTGAGTTGTCACGTTGAACTAACGCTTTAAAGTGGCCCCAGCTTGTAATGTCGCGTAGGTCTAAGAGTTTAACAGTGTGTCCGTCATGCTGTAAGCAAGCAGCCAGTGAAGTTACACCGTGATTTATCCAGAGCGATTCTTGAGTGTTGCCCAAGCTGCCAAAGCCTGAGTATCGTATTGACGGATATACTAAACTAACGTTCATATGATTGACTCCTTAAAATTTCTTTTAATTCTAAAACCTTGATGAATCGCAGTCTCGTAATTCACCGTTTGCAATGGGTAGCCTACAAGCAGTAGACTAGTCAATTTGTGGTCAGGATGCAAAGCTAAAAGTTTTCTCAGTGTTGCTTCTTGAGTGTTGAACCTGCTTGGTGAAATACTGGCCCAGCATGACGCTAACCCTAAGCTTTCAGCGGCTAACATCATGTTTTGCATTGCGCAGGCTGTGTCTTGCCAGATAAAGCGTTTCCAAGGTTCAAACCTGCTTTTCATGGTTATGCCAACATGGTTAGGCTGGCTCATGTTGTAGCAGACTGCAATGATTAGTGACGGTTTGCTTTTGGTTAGCCATGGGCTACATTGGTTGCAGACTTGCTGAATCAACGCTGGGTCAGTAATTACTTTAAATCGTGTTGCTTGCATGTTTGCGGCTGAAGGTGCATAAACGCCAGCTTCAACTATAGCCGCTATTTTGTCTTGAGGTAGCGGTGAACCATCGAATTTTCTTATGCTTCTACGATTTTTGATTACTGTCAAAGTGTCGTTTGAAATAGACTGTTCACCCTGTGCTGGTTCAGGGTTGAATGCGATGTCTCTAAAACTGTCAAAGTATGGTGAGTAATTCATGTTTTCTGTTGGCAAATCTAACGCTTGCTTAACAGCATCTGGCAACTCTTTCAGGCTGTCAGCGTACAAAGTGTTGGGCAAAAGTTGGCTGCAACCTTTAATCTTGTCTTTTATACCAGTTGGCAAGGCTACGCATGGCGTACCCGTTAACATTGCAAACACGGCAGCATGAAAACGGTCAGTAACTACGACTTTGTATTGGCTGAATAGTTCAAGTAAGCTTTTGATAAGAGTCTTTCTTGATTCATCAGTCACCTTGGAGTCTGAAACCATAACGTCTTTAAAGCAAACTGGCTGACATGAACGCTTAATTTCATTCAGCAAGACATCGTTTTGGTAAACGTAATTGCCATAGCCTAGCGTTCTAAAAACCTTGTTTACTGCTCTGCCAGCCAACCCATACTTAGAAAGCTTATTCATTACAGCGTTAACTTTGCTGACTGGTGCAAAGCAGGCTTCATCGTCTTTTCGCATAACAACCAAAGCGCCACTTCGCATGTTGCCATTAACGTTTGGCTTAAGGTAAAAAACGAAGTCTGGAAAGAACCTTACGTCACAGTTAAAGTTTGCCTTAAGCATCTCTGCACTTTCAGGTGTACGGCAAAGCAAGGTGAAATGTGGCAGATTACAGAAGAATGACTTGTCTACTTCAAAGTTGCAGTTTGAAAGGTAACACACTGAAACGGGCAGTTGAATTACACGGTTATCCTTGAATGTGCTAATTATTTTTTTGCGTGTTTCATGCCAGCCACTGTAAGCGTATCTGTCACCAAAGTCGCCGCTGCTACAGATAAATATTAAGTCGCCATGCTCAACCTGTAAAAGAAGCCTGTTGTAAAGCTGTGGGTCGCTTCTACAATATTTCACGATTTGGTAATCGCTGAATTTTTCCGCTAAAAACTGTTCCAACGCATAAAGCTGCGCGTGATCTCCAACACTGGGCATTTCAGGACTAAAAACACCAGCTAAAAAGATACGTTTCAATTCTGTTGCTCCCCCATTTTTAACTCGATAGCTTCTTTAGCTTTCTGCAACTTATCCAATGACCCTTTTATGTCCTGGTCAAACTTGAAAAGTTCAGCCAGTCGCCGATTAACCTTTAAAGACACTTCAGCCGCCGACAAAGAAACAGGCAAAATATAATTTCGTTCCTTTTCAGTGAATAAGTCTTTAGCGTAAGGATTCTCTTCTGTGTGAACAGAACATTCAATGTTGAAAAAACCTTTTTTGTAATCCCAAAACCCTATACCAATAAGCAACGGAACTAAAAGCAGCACTCCCAGCCCCATAATTAATATGTAACTTAAATCAGCAAAAAACGGCCAGTCACGGCTAACCAAGTAAAAAGTGTTCACCGCCGTAAATGAAGATAAAACTACGCCGACATGACCAATACCGCGCCGGATATACAGGTAATAACGCATTAAATTTTTCTGCAACATTTAACTCCTCCTTTTTTTCGACTGTGGATAAGCCCCCGTAAAACTTGCAGCCGACACAGCGGGTAAGCAATAATTATAGTGGGGCAATGCTTAACAAACACTGGATGCAACGCTGTCAACGGGCTAAAAAAGAACCGTGTAACAGCCGTAGCCATATTAACCGGCAACAGCGGAACCTCAAAGTTAATTGCATCCCAGCAAGTGCCATAAAAAAACTGGCTCTTTAATTCGTTACGAAAAGTCTTATTCAAATGCAGACTAACAATGCTAAAGTCAACTTCCCATGTGAAGCCTGAATTTAGTATTCGCCAAGTTAAAACCGTGTCTACGCCGCCGCTTACAGGCAACGATGGAAAGCCGCCAATGCCAGAAATCACCTCTGTCTTGTAAATCGTATTATCAAGGGTTCTGCCCCAACCCATAATTAATTTAAGTCTAGTATCATTGGCTAAGTAAGCGGGCGCATCATTTTTTAATTTAATATAACGACTAGCTGAGTATTCATGCAGCAACCGCATACTCTTACTTGGATAATGATAACGAATACCCGAGACAGCGGCAACATTGTTTTTTCTAATTAGTTTGCTTACATGACTCCACCATTTAGGATTTAAAAGCAGGTCTTGTTCGAAACTGCAAAAAAACTCTGTTTCTACATGTTTTAACGCTGTATTTGCGCCGTCACTAATACCCTTGCCCTCATTACGAATCACACGCCAACCGCAACTTTTTGCGATATTAACGGTTTCGTCTGTGCTGCCGTCATCAACAATCAACCGCTGATTAACTAAACTTTCAGGAATAACCCTGTTAATGCGCTCTAAAACTGGCTTAAGCGTTTTAGCGCCATTCCAAGTCCACATAACAAGATCTAACATTAAGGCTTGACCTCCTCAAAACAAGCATACAAAATCAAGCCAAGCAAAACAGCGAAAGGCACACCGATAACTAACCCAATAATTAAGAAAACAGTAATCACTTTCTGTACCTCCAACGTAACTCCCGATTCAACCGCTCAAGCTGCTCATCACGCAACCGCGCATGTTCAGCAAGCAAATCTAAACGCCGAAAATCCCCACACAACCTAAACGTCAGCCCCCTCACGATACTCAGGCAAATCAGGTTGCCGCTCAATCCAACCATGACACTCACAAGCCCAGCCAGAGTCAGAACTCATTTTTTCGAAGTTACCGCCAGGATAAAAACAAGCAGGCGTACGAAAACGGCCACAATCACCGCAGACGCGATATGGAACACTTGGAACAGTTGGAACAGCATTTTGTAACTCATTCTCTTTTACAATATTATCTGTTGATTTTTTGGACTTGTTTTTACATGTTCCAAGTGTTCCAACTGTTCCACTTACAAGCTTTTGCTGTTCTTTAGGCAGTGTTAGTTCGTCTTGTTCTTCGATGTTAAGCTTTGGTTTTAATTCTATACCTTTCCAAACACGGCTTTTTTGTCCTAATATTCTAGCTGACATATCTTTGATTTTTGGTGTGTTTCGTAATCGTTCAAAAACCTTCTTTTTGTCAGCTTGATATATACCGTAATAATCACAGTATTCCATATAGTCGTTGAAAGACGCTTCTCGTTCGACAAAAGTTTCTCTGTTAAATATTAAGCGTTCATCTATCCAGGCTGCTATGCTATCACTAGCGCGTTCAAATTCAATCATCATTTCTTCTTGTGTTTTTGTCATGCTAAATTTTTCGTTTTGAACGAGTCGGTGTAGTCCTTGTAGCATCCATTTTAGTATGCCTGCTTTTTCTGCGGGGTTGTTGAGCCAGCGTTTTTCTATATGTTGTATTTGGTTTTTGCCTTCTAAGAATATGTTTTCCCATTTTATGATTATTAGGCGTTGCTTGAATGCTGTTGTGTTGTCTCGGACACGGGGGTATTTGTTGCCGAGAATATAGAATTTTGCAAAGTTAGTGAAGCAAACTCGGTTTTGTTTGCATTTGACTTCTGCCGCTATTGTGTCGTCACCGGTTAGTTTTTTGAATAGTGGTGTTTCGAGTTCTTTTTTTGTTGTTGGTTCGCTTGATATGTTTATTAGTTTGCCGTAGAGTTGGTATTCGCTAAAGTTTCTTTCACCAGTCAGTTCTTGTAGTGCTACGTTTGCTATGTTGTGTTTACCGATTATTCCTTCAAGGGTGTGTATGAATGTGCCTTTACCGTTTCTTCCTTCACCGATAAACCATATTGATTTATGAAAGGGCATTTTTGGTAGTAAACTGTAGCCAGCGTATTCTTGCAGGATTATTATGTTGTCTGGTGTTTGAACTTCGGTTAGCCATTGTTTGAATTGTGGGCAGTCAGCGTCTGGGTCATAGCTTACGGGTAATTTGAATGTAAAAATTTGGGTTGAATCAAATGGATTTAGCGTTAAAGTTTCTAGGTTGAATAACCCGTTTTGTAATGGAATTAATCCGTTGTATTTGTTGAATTCTTCTCGGTTGATGTAACTGTGCCATTTTAAGTGTTCTATAATTTCGTTTGCATGGTGAGTACTGATTTTTGCGCCTAATTCTGTCTCAAGTTCTTTTTTAATTTTGTGTTCTGCAGGTTTATATATTCCATCATCGTAATAATGGAGTTCTTCAGTGTCGGTTGGAGTTTTAAAGATGTATTTTTGTTTGAAAATTTCAATTATTAATTCGACAATATTTTTGCTATCGTTGGTTGGTGTTTGAGTGTTTTCTTGTTGGTTACTAAAAACTAGGTCTATCATGTAGCCTGTTTTTGGGTTCCATTTCTTTGGGTCTATTTTGTTACTGATTGTTTCGTTGCGGCTGATATGGCCTAACATATTAGTAATGTAGTCTGCGCGTTCAAGTTTTGGGCGGTAGCGATATTTTTTTAGGATTGCAACTGCTTCGCCTTCTGTGAATTCCCAGAAGAGTAGTTTGGTTAGTGTTGCCATGTCGGCTTCGCTGCCGCTTGGTTTGCCTGCTAGTTGGTTGTTTAAGAGTTCGTCTAGTTTTTTGTCTCGGTTTCTTATTTCGTCTATGGTCCAGCCGTGTTTGTTTCTGGTTGTGAATTCAGCGTTTAATACTTCTGGGTTTACTTCTATTGTTTCTGTTGATGGGATAAAGTCTTCTGGTAAATCTTTTTTGTGAAGGATAGCTAGGGGTGACGAATCTATTATATGATATAATCCGTTTCCACTTTCGCTTTTATCATCGTCACAAGGCACATATGAACCAGGTGCTAGTACATATTGCCATTCTGCACGGGCTTCTCCACATTTGGCTAGGCTGTTTTTGCCTACTGCGTTTTCTACGTCACCGGCATTTTGGAAGTACATGTGGAGTTTGCCGTTTCGGGTTTCAACAGTTAAAGTTTTTATGTTAAGTTTGAATTTTTCTGGGTTGTCTAAGTCGATTATTACTAGCCAATCGTTTGCGACTACTCCAACGTTTTTGCCTTCTTTTAGTCTGTCTAATGCTTGTTCTGGTGTTAAGTGGTATTGTGGGTTTTTCCAGCTTTCACCTAATGGAACATCAGGCTTTTTTCCATTAGGTATTATAGGGATAAAGATAGGAGTCTGTGGAAGTAATTTTATAAAGTTTTCAAACTCTATTGGTGACGTAAAAACTTTTGTAAGCAATTAGACAAGCCTCCTTACAAAAAGCCGTTTGGGTTTGCCTATTTGCCCTAGAATATGTCGAGCATCAATCTCTAGTACTCTTGTATAATTTGAACTGCTCATTAACCTGTATTTATAAACATCAATTTTTTTTGGAGAAACTGGGTTTTTATGTGTTACTTCAAAAATTGTTGTTATGATTCCTTCATAACCTATGGCTATATCAGCAATAGCTAACAATGATTTAGGGTTAAAATGTTCACATTTTAAACAATAACAATGCTTCAAATTCTCTCGGTAATAACAACCTTCCTCAGAAGGTCGTGAATCAGTACCGAGACAAACATTTGAACACCCAGTACAAGAAACTTTGCATTTCCTACAGGTTGAATTTCTACATTCATCATTAACAATTGTTGTACAATGATTTTCGTCAATATAATATGGAAAGCATGGAGTTATTGGATATTCTAATTGAATTATTTGGGGATTATATCCAATAGTTTCTTTCCACTGTTCATGAGTATTTTGCTCAATGAACATGATTTCATTTTTAATAGGCTCTTCATATCCACCCCATTTTTCGGTGAGCCATTCAAAAAGTAACTCTTTAGCCCCTTTATGTAAATATGACTCTTGTCCTTCATATGAACCGAGCTTAAATCTCGGCTTAGACTCTAATATCGTCATTGTTGATTGCACTCCTCACATTCGCATCGGTAGTCGCAGGTTTTGCAGAGCCATTCTGGGGTTGAGATGCTTCTTTCAGGCGGAATCTTGGTTTTTAAAGCAAAATACAGTTTAGTTGCTTTATCTTCCAGCTCTTCTATTAATGCTGTGCAGTCGCCGACTTCTACTTCAAAGGCTTTTGCATCGCCAAAGTCAACATATAATATTTTGGCTTTTGGTATACTGTTTAACCAAGCGTAAAATCTGACTTGTTTAATGTATTCTGTGCCTGGCTCGTTAATGTAGAATAATGATTTGGCTGTTTTGAGGTCAACTAGTACGCCGTTTTCGTCAATAAAATCGTATTTGCCTGAAATAGTGATTGGAATATTTTTACAGCGGTAAGTAGCCCGCACTTGGTTGTGTCGGAAAAGTGGGGTCCATAAATCGTCAAACACCTTGCCTCTGTAGAGGCTGTATGCCTGTGTTAACGTGATGGGTTTTGGGTTGGTTCTTTTGTAGTAGGATTTTCTGACGCAGTAAAGCAGCTCACTGAGAGAAAGAGTATTAGGTTTACTTTGATAATCATCACCATTAGCTTTTCTAAATATATGGTCTTTGATAGGCTGGGGTAAATCGTCAAGCATTTTTATGATAACTCTCCATAAATAAGCTTGTTTTTTATTGAAACATAATTCAATGAACAGTGATGAAGATGTTCAACACCATTTTGATCTATAAATTCGACAATTTGATGGCAACGTGAACATACCCAATAGCCTTGTTCTGGATGGTTATCATCCCAATGGTGATAAGATAATTTTTTGTTTGTACACTTACACATTTCGCAAAAGTTTGTTCGTTGCCGTTTCTTTGTTTTGGTTAGGTATCGTCCATTTTTTCCTATGACAACATAGTTTCGATTCCAGTTTAATCTGTAATTTGGATGTTTAGTTTCCCATTTTTTAATTTGCTCTTTCGCACATTTTTTACAGATATATTTGTTGATTCTTAAGAATGATGGATGAGTATTTTTAGGGTCGAGTTCTACTTTACATTTATAACATCTTTTTATGGTACAACCTTTTGGGTTGGTAAATACTCTAGTTGGTTCAATTCTATTTTTTAGATGATATTGTTTATTACGTTTTGTTCTGCATTGTTTACAAATATTTTTATATTGACGTCGGTTTGACGGCAACGTATTTTCTGTTGTTAGTACACAATGGCAATCAACACAATACTTTGTATCTATACTTGGTCTGTTTGAATATTCTTTTTTTGGTTGTGGGAGTTGTTCAAGCGTCAAGTTTTTACACCATCCTTTTTGACAAAAAGAAAAAGGGAAGTTTAGATTGGGATATAGATAAATCCTGTTTTGCCGAGTCCTGGATATTCTTGTTTGGCGGCAATCTTTATGCGTCTGCCAACCCATTTTGCGGCGTCTTCGCCGAATATAGGGGCTAAATTTTGTACTTGTTGGCCGCTTAAGCGGAGTTTCATTGGTGCGTTTGTTCGTTCTAATATAACATCCATTGTGAGGTAGATTTTGTCTTTGAAAGATTCTTTATCGATTTTTGGTTCTGTAGTTACTGTTAGGTTGTCGTTGACTTGGCACGTTTTAATTGATACCCAGTTGCCTAGGCTTTGGCTTAAGAATTCTTTTATACTCATTGTGTCACCTCCGTTTGTGGACATGTTTTTGGTATGAATCGTGTGTCGCATTTCGTGAGAAATGAGCATGATAGGCAGAGTTTAAGCCATAGAATATACATTGTTTTTAGTCCTCCATGCAGACGGCTTGTTGTGTGGCTAATTCAGCGTTTATGTTCCATTTTTTGAGTTGGCAAACTTGGTATTTGTTGCCGTCTATGAGTGTGGCTTCTTTTTCAAGGTGGTGGCATCTGCTACAGGTTTTAGGCATTTTGTTTAGCCTCCATTTTAGCAAATTTTAAAGATATGGTTTCGACTGTTGCTGCATAGCTGCGTTTGCCTTCTATGCCTAACCAGAAATCTTGAAAGCTGCGTTCGCGTTTGCGTTGCATGGCGCGTAAAACTTCAATGTTAATTGTCACTGGTTAACCCTCTTTTGCTTTTTAGACAAACCAATATAGTACATAGCCCATCCGAGCATGAATATGCAGGCAATCACGGGCAAAAGCAAGATAATTAACCACTTACTACGCTTCATTGGTTGAGCCATGCCTCCGCTGTTTCAGGTGTTATTATGCCAAATGCTTGTTGATTGTAGTTTGAAAAAATGGTTTGGTTGCCGTGTGCGCGTTTGTTTTGCATTAGCAGGTTGCCTCCAAGCTGTTTGAGTCTACGAGGTGTCTTTCTCCGTTGGGGCAGTAGACGTAGCCGCCGACTTTTACGCCGTGAAATCTGTGTCTGCACTGCCAATATAATGGGCATCCGTTGCAGTCTTTTGATAGCATTTAAAATTGTGCCTCCATTTGTTGTGTAGGCCGTTTCAAACTGTTTGGGAAATACTGTTCCACATCTGCGTCAGCAATCAGAGATTGGTTCGCCAAAAACGGTGAAGTAACAAAACGGTGTTGACGCATCATTGGCTCTCTTCTCCTTTCACAGTTTGAAACGGCGTTACTTTTCCATACTCGATTTTTGGTATGTTCAAAATTATGCCGCGTTTGGTAAATTCTTGTACGGCTAAGGCGTGATTTTTAGCTAGTTCGTTTATGCTTGCTTGAACTGTGTCTGTTTGCTTCTGCATTTTGGCTCCGTATTTATCCATGTTTAGGCTCTCCGTTTGCGGTAGCGTACTCGTAGGTGTGGGCAGTCGATGATTTGGCAGAATGGTGTGACGTTTGGTTTGCCGTTTACTGTTGTCTTGCACCTTTTAGCTTTACAGAAAGTTATGCGATAAAGCTGTTTAGGGTGCTCACGATAATAGCCTATACAAGAATGCATGTTAAGCCTCCTGTTTTGTTGGGCATTTTACGTGGCGGTACATTGTGCGTTGTTGTGGTGTCCATCCTTGGCGTGACACGTTGACCGTGACGATTCGGCTTCTATATTGTTCGCCTATGTGGATTGTTCCGTTGCATTGTTCGCATGGGTGTTCAACATGTTTGGCTGTTTTGGGTTTAGAATTTTGTTTGTTTTTCCAGTGTGCTTCTGCTCGTTCTTTTTCGTTTTTAACTGTGGCTTTGTAGTCTGCATTTTGCTTTTGCAGTTTGGCAAGGTTAGCTTTGCGTTCAATTTCAAACCGCGTTATCATTTCAGGCGTTAAATCTGCTAAAGTCACTGGTTAAACCTCCCGTCAAGCAGCCAAGATGTGAGTTTCTGGCATGTTTGGGGTTTGCAAGTGTCGTTGAGGCTTTCTGCACACTGGAAGCATGTGGCATCGGTTAAAACTTGGGTGATGTTTGGCAAATCAAGTTTTAGGCTGGTTCTGCCATCGTAAACTTTGCGTTCCAAAATTGACAGTTGACTTTGCATTGTTAGGCGCTCCGTTTCTTTTTGATTATGTAAGCGTAGCAGTTTGCCCATGTAGCATAACTGTTTATTGTATCGTCTGACATGTTTGCGCCTCCTTTGTTTTGTGAATTTGGTTTATTGTTATGGTTAATATGTCGCTTTCATTGATGTTTGCTATTTCTATAATGTTTATGGGTATTACGATTCTGCCGTTTGTGCCTAATTTTGCGGTGAATACGTAGTTTACTGCTTGCGAGTTAGCCATTGCTTTACCATCCAATACCACAATACGGTGTTTTGGTATTTAAGTTCTTTCTATACAAAATAAATTAAATGTAAAAAGTAAAGTAGGTGTAAAAAATACACCAACTATTTTTATGGCAGAGTTCATCGTGAACTAAACCACTTATGACAAAGTTCTAAGGCTGCATCTTTTCAAGCCAAACTTGGCATATTTCTCAGGGATGACATTCCAATTTTGCATAACAGGTCATATTTGATGGCAAACTTGTGCCTGAAACTGTTACAGTGATTACGGTAGACGATGTTTGTGTCCAGTAAAATTTAAAATCAGAAATGACCATTGTAGCAGCGTCAAAACTAAACCATGCTCCAGTAGCGTTACCAGCTAAACCAGATGTTATAGCAAAGGTTGTTGCTGTCGAATTAGCTGCAACTATAGAGTTGTCGGTTAAACCTGTGCCTAATAAAGCATTAGACCAACTTATAGCTTCAGTATTTGTAATATAGCTTACACCAGTGTATTGGCCTCCCCAAATACGGGCTGTCCCTGAGTTAACTAAAGATTTACCAGTTGCCCCTAAATCAGCAACAGTGCATTCAAGGAAAACTGTTTTTGTGCCATTGTTCCAAAACGCCTCATCAGCTAAACCAGAGGCTTGATGTAAAGTATATGATATTTTTGTTCCCGCTGTTTCTGTGCCTGATATTGCTTCTATTTTTACAGTTGTAAAAGCAATACTGTGATAGGCTTTTCCTATGTGAATAATGTTTAGATTTGCGTAACCACTATTTAACGAGTGAACATATACTGCAGGGGTATGTCCCGTTACTAGGTTAATGTTTATTTCATTTTCTTCTGCACCGCCACCATCACCTACAATTTCGACACCGACACGGAATAGTTTGTTAATATTTACGGTGTTAGCCGCTGAATTGGTGATAATTACTGCTTTATCAGTCGTGTACGCTGTGCTGTGGGAAATATATTGTCCTTGAATACTATTTGCGTCTCCACCTGTTATTAAAAATCCGTTGCAACCAGATAATAATATGCGGTTGAACACAATTTTCAATGTATTACGATTTGTTATAGTTATAGGTGATATAAAAGTTGTTTCTCCCACTGAATTACCTTGCAAATATATGATGCGGTCACCATCAGGAGTTGCATTAATACAGCTTTGTACGGTATAACTTGCGTTAGTTGAATAATACCAAATAGTATTATCTGATTTAAATGCTAAACACGTTGTAGAATAAACACTAACGGTAAATTCACCATACTCATAGCCGCGATACCGTGAATTAAAAGTTGGTTCATCTATTCTTGCCCCGTCACCAATAGTGGTGTATGATATTCCTGTTGTGCTATTTTCAGCAAATAAATAAGTTCCCGCTGGAATGGAAAGACTGACAGTGTAAACCCCGCTTTTCACGTAAACAAACTGTGGGGTTGTTGCAAAAACAGAAGTAAACACTGTGTCATCGTCGATTGAGGACCAAGAGATAGCGCCTGTTTGCCCGTTTACTGCTCTGTACCAGCCTAAACCGTCTGTTTCTATTAGGTAACTGTAAGGTGCGCCGAACGCGCTAAGGTAAAGCGAGGGCGAAGTGTATGGGTCATAAACGGTTTTGCTTGCGCTTCCCAAGTTGCCTCTAACTAAATCTTTTACTGAAACACTCAGCAAGTAGGGTTCTTGTGTTGCCTCCAGAAAAGTTAAACTGCACCCTTCACCCTCGACTACAAGACTAACTTTATTATCCTCTGGCGTTACTGTCCAACTAATACTTAGCTGGCTTGAAACCTGGCTGTTAATTACTGCGGTGTATTGTCCTGTCTCGTTTACGCCTAGCTTGCCTTTGCCCTCGATGGTGACGTCTATGAAGCTGGGTTGTGCAGCCACGTAAGGTTGAACCTGTAGCTCATACAGTAAAACAAAACTAACCGTGATTAACGCTAAAACCAAAATTGCAGTGGAAAACTTCCACTTATTCAAAAAACGTTTTTCACCCATTATTTTAATCCCCAAAATTGTATATTTCGTCACGTTTCTTCTGCCGAAAATCGCTAACGGTGCTGAAACTGTAGAACATGCCTATGCCAAGAAACAGGAGCATCAACGGCACACCCAACGCGTGAGTTACGCCAAAAAAGTAGAATTGGGTCAGTGATAAAACAAACCAGCAGAGGCCAGAAAGAACCTTGAGCAGCATTCGGTATTCAGTGTTTAAAAGAGCGACTACACTAAAAACCAGTGTTGTTGTGACGATTGCAGCAAACAGGTATGTTTCTTCAAGCACCATATCTAGACAAGATAGCGTTTGTTGTAATTAACTTTTTTGCTCTAGACTAGAGCCAGCAACATGCCAACAAACAGGTAAGGCAAATAACGGACATTTAAAGTTCTATTTCTGGAATACAAAAATTTTAAGCCGACCAAGAAGCCTGCAAACACAAACGCGGCTAACGGGTAAAACCATAAAAAACCGCCTAAAGGAAACGACACGCTCAAAGTAATCA
>Ga0172381_10003510_pt1 | contig 16571 bp, 11 predicted proteins | sample Leawel6488metaG_FD_119754 | JGI IMG/M metagenome (GOLD analysis project Ga0172381, IMG submission 119754) | Leachate microbial communities from a municipal landfill in Southern Ontario, Canada - Leachate well 64-88 metaG | ecosystem: Engineered > Solid waste > Landfill > Unclassified | place... | reverse complement strand
TCATCAACCCTCTTCCAAAGCACTTCATTTATATTCATTCCACTTAACTCCTTTAAATGATTATCTTTTGGTTTTGATGCCTTTCTGTGATTAACAAAAGGGGAACCATTGATAACACCAAGCTGTAGATGATCCATAATTTTTTTTGAGAAAATTCCTGCCCATATATCATCAAATCGATTGTATGGCCACTCTTTTCCTTGAGGGTTTTCACCCATCATGGGAAAAAACATCAACGGAGCAACGTCTCTGTTAAACGCCATATTCATGCTACACATTGGATAATAATATCCTTGAGGAATTATTTGTCTAATCGGTGGATACTTTTTCTCATTGAGTAATTTTGGGAGTTTTGACTCAACTAATCCATCAAGATCTAAAGCTCCAGACCACAAACCATGACTAAGGCAAACTCTACCTTTGTTACGAATTTTATATGGAAAGCCTCTTGTGTATATCCATGTGGGATTTGGATATGTATTTATCCATTTAGTAGCGTTTTTAAAGTCTAGATTATCTAAATGCTCCTGGACAAAATTGTCATTTGTTGGGTAACAGTCGTCATCAATTGTAATAATTACATCAGCGCCTGCTTGATACGCTTTCCAAAAACCAAATGCACGAATTCCAGCATTATGACGGGATATTATCCAATTGTTTTTACCCAAATCATTATCAATGTCTTTGCGTGTAAAATGTGTAATAGATTTATATATATTTTTTGGAAGAACTATCTCAGACTTATGCTTATCCTCAACAATCATTAAATGGCAATTTGATAATTTATCGCCCCAATCCTTTAAAAAATCAAGATGTCTTATTGTCGGGATGACCACAAATATCGTGGTTTCTTTTCTTCTCATGCTGTATGATACCATCATAATATGAAAACTAAAACGCGGCAATTTTTGGAACTTTTGATGGGAATGACCGAAAAAGATCTGAGGGTAAGATATAAAAATACCGTATTTGGATTTCTGTGGGTTATTATTAATCCTTTAATGCAAATGATAGTGATAGGATTTGTTTTTAGATTTTTCATTAAAGAGCCAATTGCAAATTATTACCTATATTTGCTCGTGGGGCTTTTGGTGTGGAATTTCTTTAGTCTATCTCTAAGTAAAGCAACCCCCAGCATTGTCAACGAGAGAAATTTAATCAAAAAAGCAAAGTTTCAGAGAGAGGTTATTCCTCTATCTATAATACTCTCGAACTTTACGCATCTCCTGGTAGCATTTGCAATATTATTGATTCCAATTATTCTAAGTGGACTGTTTTCTATTTTTAAAATACCAACTCTTTTAATAGCCATTGTACTTTTGTTTGTATTCACTTCAGGATTATCACTTTTGACTTCTGCACTAAATGTCAGGTTTCGCGATGTCAGTTTTTTTGTTCAGGCAATTTTGATTGTATGGTTTTATGCAACCCCTGTTGTATATTCTATATTTGTGATTCCACACAACCTAATATGGATTTGGAGACTTAACCCAATGACTTCTATCATTCAGCTCTTTCAAAACGCATTAGTATCAGCGCCCGCACCTGGTCCAGCAATGCTTTTGTCAAACGTATCGATAACTATATTAATTGCGTTTTTTGGAATTTGGACTTTCAAAAAGGAGAGTAAAAATTTTGACGATTGGGTTTAATATGAAGAATAATAAGGACATTGCAATTACATTGACAAACGTATCGAAAAAATATCTGATCCATCATGAGAAACCAACCTTAATGGAAAGGTTGATAAAACGAGAAAATGAAGAATATCTGGCTCTTCAAAAAATCAACATAAAAATCAGAACAGGGGAGAGAGTAGGGATCGTGGGATTGAATGGATCTGGCAAAACTACGCTATTAAAAATAATTTCGGGAATATCAGCCCCAACAACTGGTCGAGTAAAAACAATTGGCAAAGTTGTCTCATTAATTGATCTAGCAGCTGGTTTTCATACCGATCTAACAGGACTGCAAAACATTTACTTAAACGGAATGTTGCTAGGAATGAGCAAATCTGAAATTAAGAATAAACTGGAAGACATAATTTCCTTTGCTGACATCGGAAGATTTATTGATACACCACTTTTTACATACTCCCAAGGAATGCAACTAAGATTGGGTTTTTCGATTGCGGTATATAGTGATCCTGACATCTTGATAATTGACGAAAATATTGAATCTGGGGACCAAAATTTTCAAGTAAAATCTTTCAAAAAAATTTCAGAACTGATAAAAAAGAATAAAACGGTAGTGTTTGCAAGTCATCGTATGGATTTAATACGAAAGATGGTTACGAGAGTTATTTGGATCGATAAGTCTAAAATTATTGCTGACGGCCCTGTCAAGAAAGTCGTTTCTATGTACGAAACACAATGATTTTCTCTGTGCACTATATAAAATATTATGAAATTGATTAAAAAAACCATTGTTAAAATAGTATATTTTTGCGGCTATGACTTGATCAAGCACGAAGACAATACACAAAATCAAGTGTTAGATACATCCAAGGTTACGTTTGTAAACAAAAAAGCTCTAAGATCTAAAAAAATCAATTATGGCTGTGGGCCTAAATTGATGAAGAACTGGTTAAATGTTGATCTTTGTATTAATGATAAAAGGGGGTTTTTAACTGCAAATGTTGATCTGAGAGGAAAGCATCCATTTTTAGACAATCAATTCCAATATGGTTTTGCGGAAGATTTTATCGAACATCTAAGCCAGTCAGACCAAATACTATTTTTACAGGAGGTCTTTCGCACGTTTAAAAGAGGTGGGGTTTTGCGTTTATCTTTTCCAGGCCTAGAAGGTATATTAAAAGAGCATTACAAACAAGGCTATTATGATGACATACTATGGGCTAGACAGCAGGCGTATCTACAATGGAGACATATTAATTATCCAAATAGAAAAGAGATTGTATTGATTTGCAAACAAATAGGTTTTAAAAGCGTTAGGTTTGTAAAATACGGAAAATCGACCTTTAAAGAATTAAAAGATCTTGAAACAAGATATCTACAAAAATCCGTAAATACTTACGTAGAAATAATCAAATAGATTAATTATGTATAATTTTGTTCCAAATTGTTTGAATTTCTAGATATGTATATAGTTGAGTGTATTGAAATATTCTATTGGCCTTTCTGAAAAACACTGTGTTAATCAGTGATGAAAAGGGTAGATTAAATATTGGGATGTTAACAACTATTTTTTTAGCCTCATCTGAAAAAGTCATTTTTTGTGAACTATTAACAAAAGGATAAATCAAAAGCAATTTATTCGATATTGGAAATTTAGTATTATCATAAAGTATTTTTTGTATCAATTTTAAATATTTTTGAGATATCTTACTCCATGCCCACTGTCCTGTAGAATCAATCGACTTACGAGACAGTAGTTTTCTTTTATTGCCATCAGTAATTAGATCATTTAGCCTAAAGGTAAATTCAGCATCATCTTTAGCAAGTACCGACAGATCTTTAATCTCAGGGGAACTACTGAACATTGTTCTAGAAGTTATGACAGGAGTACCAGCACCCAGTGCGTAAATGAGTGTGCCTGATGGATTTAAATTCTCGTAATTTTTATGGTATGCAATATATATATCTGTACATTTCATATATAAATTAAATCTTTCCCTGGATAAATATTCATTTTTTAGGATTATATATTTAGTTAATCTTCTGGATTCAATTTCTTTTTTACATTGAAGGTAGTAATCTTTTCCATATACGTCTGAGCCTATGACGTAATACCGAATTTTTATTCCGTCTTCAATTAGGTCCGCAACTAATTTAATTGTATTTAATTGATTTTTCCATTCACCAAAATATCCCAGCGTCATGAGAATTGTATTGTTTTCATTTTCATTACGAAACTTTTTATAGGTAAGTTTCTCTCTAGATGAGAATTTAGTTATGTCATCAGGATACCCATGATGTATCAAGTGAATATTTCCACTACTATTTGTTATGTTTTGTATATATTTTTTGTGGTTTTTTGAATGAACAACTATGTGAACATTTGGCAAGCATAAAATTGACTTTAGAATTTTGTTAAAAAATCTCTTGTTTCGAAAACAGAAATGTAAGGTAACCACTACTGGAATTGTTATCGATGATAAAAAAGTGTAAAAATTCAGATAGTTAAGTTCAATGAGATCATTGTTATGAAAGTAATATTCATCAAATTGTATACTGGCCACATCGTAATCTTTATTTATCTTCTTTGAAGTAGAAACGAGATCTTGAATGTTTGTTAAATCAATCTCCGACAACTTTCTTTTGTTATTTTTATTTATATTCACAGAAAACATATGAATATCATCAAAATACTTTTTAATAGGTAGTGAATTAATTAAATCAATGGTGTATTGGCCTAAACCGCTATCTTTGGGAGGGTGTGTTGAAATAACTGCCAATCGTCGTTTTTGGGAAATCATTTTTTGTAAATTATAGTATTACTTTATAGTAATTGATCCATACATATTCTTATATTGTTTCTCAACTGCATTAACACTATATAGTTTATTTACATTATTGCTTGCGTTACTTAGTATTTTTGAGATCTTTTTTTGATTCATCTTAAATATTTTTTGTAATGTTTTCTTAAGGGATTTAGAATTTGGTTCAAACAAAAATCCTGTTATTTCATCTGTTATAATTTGTTTACTTCCTCCACTGTTTGATGCAATGACTGGTAAATTAAGAGCCATGGCTTCAATTGTCACGTAGCCAAAAGGCTCATACCTTGAGGGGACGACAACGACACCTCCAATAGTCTTGAGGAACTCAAACAGATTCTCCTGATGATCTAATTGTGAGAATATAAATATTCTATTTTTTATGTCGCTAGGTATTTTTTGATTATTAAACCAATAATCGAAATCGCAATATTGACCGTCAACTTTGAAGCCTATACCATTCCTGCCAATAAGGAACAACTTTAGATGAGAATTTTTACAAGCCAAGTCTACGAAGGCGTTTACCAGTATATCAATCCCTTTTCTATAGCTTAGCTGCCCATTAAACACAATATTATCAAGAGATACATTAGGATAAGATTTAGATAATCTAATGTCTGAAAAGTTGGGGATATTTTTGAGTTTCGGTTTTAACATAGGAAATGAATGTACAATATGCTTATATGTGTCATCGCTGCAAGGAATTATTGTATTTGCAACCTTATTCATATAATAATCCTCAATATTACTTATAATTCTGTTATCTAGTCTGTTTGGTTCAAATTTGTTAAATTCCCGTTGTGCTCCTTGAGCGTGAAATATGTAGTGTATTTTTTTATAAAATTGGGAAATCAACAAAGCGGGAAAACTATATGGCGGGGTATGTATAACATCAATTTTATGTTTCTTATCAATTTTTTTGAAAGCAAAAAAAACAAATATATTCCATTCAAAAGAGAATATTGTTTTAGGAATTTTTTTAATGAGAAAGTATCTTAGCAAACCAAAGGGAAATTTAAAATATAGAAAGTTTGCTATTTTATTTGTAAACATTAGTCTTATATAATTAATGTTAATTCCGTCTACTTTTGTACTCCATGCTTTATCTCCATGACCATCGTAGGTAATTACGTCCACGTTATGACCAAGTCGACACAAAACTTTTGCAAGCGAAACATTAAAAGTGGCTGTTCCACCCCAATTTGTTAGCGGAGGATATTCTGGTGAAATAATTGCAATGTTCATTTTAGAATATTTTTCTGATTGTATTACATTGATCGACAAAATAATACAAAAGGGAAGTGTTACCAGTATCAAGATCGTGAGAAGAGTGAGAACACTGCACCAACTAGAAATGCGTAAGTAATGCCTAATAACTCTTTAATAAATACCATTAATGTTGTCATTTTTTTTAATTGTCCCTTTCTAATTTTTTGTAACAATACGCGAACTTTATCTCTTGTCCCATATAAATATCCTTTTGTTACGCTTTGAGCAATCTCGTTGTTCCTAATAGCATAAAATGTATAACAAGCTATCTCACCGAGGGTATAACTAAATTTCTGTCTAGAATAGCTTTGTTTATCCAACCATCGATCATGATAGACCACCACATTTGGATTGTAGAGAATACCGAGTTTATTGTGAAGCAAACGTGTAACCATTTCGGCATCGTCAGCATTAATCCCAACAGAGCCAGGTCCCAACCACTTTTTGAAACCACCAAGCTTTTTAAATACTTTTGCTCTGTAGGACATATTATTACCACTTCCTATTTTTCCATGATACGTGGGTTTATCAAAAAACTTATCTTTTCTTGCAACCACAGTGGCGGGGCAATATCGACCCGCATTTTTTTTTGGTTGATAGGGAAGAACCTTACCAAAGACTGACAAAGCTTTAGGATATCTTTCAAACGTAGATTCTATTTGTTGTAGCCATTTACGACTAACAATACAATCATCGTCAGTAAAAACAATGTATTTACCTATCGCGTGTTTAATTCCAACATTTTTTGCAAAACCAGTTCCAATGCGCAGGGCTTTATAAGTCTTGACTCTCTTTGGCATCTCTAAAACTTTTAAGCCCTGTTGGACCACTATAATTTCATAATCTTTATATGTCCCTTTCTGGATGGACCTTATACACGCAAATAATTGTTTTTCTCTAACACATTTTGTATTTATTATTACAGAGATTCTAGCCATTATTTTTAATAATCCCATTTGTTTGGCAATACGAGAAGGAACATATATCTAACCAAGCAAATGACTTTGTGTTTGAAGTGTACCACCAACAATTTTCTGCTACAATGTCGTTGAATTGAGTCACTCTCAATTTATTAGAAGAATATTTATTTTCCACACTATTTATGAGTAACACTATACATTTAATTTCTGATTACGAACGTAATTCAATGGAGAACGACAACTGGTATGTTTCTACTACCTGTACGATAGAGGCACTCAAAGGTTTGGGCTTTAGGGTTATTTTACATAGTCCAACAAAGAATAAGTTGTATTTCGTGAAGGCGATCAAAATACTTCTAAAAAAAATAAGCCGAAATGATATGGTTTATATTATAAGTACAGATAACTTTAGTTACGACAAGTTTACTTTACTAAAATTATTTAGACCAACTGTCAGGATTTTTTGGGAAATTCATGGAGTAGAGGAGGAACTATTTTGGTTTAGAAACGGAACCTTGGCAAAATTAATTGTAGCAAAGAATAAAGTTTTACGTTTTATCTATTCCCGTTTCGTAACAGCGTCTTTTTGTCTTTCAAATCCCTTGCTTGAGTATTCTAGTAAAAAACTGAAGATTAAGAATTCATTTTTGATATCTAGTGTAGTAAGTGACAAAATTTTTGATAAACCACGCAAGCAATCTAAACTAAAAGACATTTTTATTTTAAATCCATTTGAGTCTCAAAAAAACTTTATAGTTTATTGGGCTGGTGGAGAGGTGTACCCGTGGCAAAGTCTGGATGTTTTAGAACAAGTCGCCAGGGTTATATATAGATTGGATAAAAATATTATCTTTGTAGTTGTCGGCTCTAATCTATGGCACAAATTCTCATTTACAGATAATATTGTATTTTACAAAAGAACCACATTTGAGAATAATATTAAGATGGCATCACTTTCTAATGTCTGTTTAGCACTATATAGCCAAAGAATAAAAACTGTTACAGGCTATAAATTTTATTACTCGCCTCGGAAAATAATCGAGTTCATGTCATTAGGTAAACCGGTTATAGCAACAAAGAATCAAGAAATTGAAAAAATAATTACACACTCAATTAATGGTTTTGTCAGCAACAATGATGCTTCTGAAATCGCCAAATTAATACTTTTATTAAAAAATAAGCAAACATTATCTTCAAACATCGGAGCGCGCGCAAAAGAAAAAATTTATAGCAACTATCGAATCAAAAATCTTACAGATATGTACCGAGGATACTTCAAACAATAATGTATCCTGAAAATTGTAAACAATCTAACTAAATAGGATATCTAATAGTTTCTGGTGCCTTTTAATTAATGGATATCTCTGTGCATTCTTAATCGCGTGATTAGACATTATTAAATATTTATCTTTATCAAAATTTGATATTAGCTTGTCTAAAAAATCTATATAATCCTTAACATTTTTCCCTCTTACTAAGAATCCGTCTACATTGTCTGAAATTATTTCTTTATTTCCTCCTAAATCAAAGGCTATTACAGGAGTACCACATGCTAAAGATTCCTTTGCCAACAATGAATTGGGTTCCTCCCAGGTTGATGGCAATAGACAATAAGTCGCAGAGCTTAGTAATACTGGAATATTAGAATGCTCAATAAGACCGACTATCGTCACATTTGAAAAGTTTTTGCTTAACCTATTAATCCTTATTTCAGTTTTTACATATCGTTTGTACATTTCCTCAGACAAGCTCCATAAATTAGTCGATCCTCCAATTATAAAATTTACTTTATCCTTGTATTTTTTATTGATCATTTCAATTATTTTTGGCAGGATGTGTATACCTTTTTCTTTTACCCATGCACTAAGAAAGATAAATGAAATTTTTTCAGTTTTTTTGCTGTATTGTTTAAATTTCTTTGTATCAACAGAATTGTGTAAAACATAACATCTACTTCTTAAGATAATGGGGTATTCTTTTGAAAATTGGTCCAATAAACTTTGCGACACGAACACAAATTTAGTAAAATCTGCATCTTTTTGAAATAGGTAAAGTATTTTGAATATATAATCTAAACCATAATAAAAATTATGGTACATAACAGTGGTTTTTTTGGGGAAAAATAACGCCACTAAAGGGGTTTGTATTACATAATATATTTTAGTTTTAGACTCTCTAATCACAAAAAATCCAGCGTACCAAAGTTGAGCAATTAACAATGATATCTTATAAACCCTATTAATAATTTTTTTAAAAATTAGAGATCTCTGAGCAAATAGCAACAAACTATCTAGTAGTCTGTGTGGATAAGGAATTGTAAACGGTAGTAACGCGTTTTTTCTAGTACCCTTCACATATTTAGCTGCCATATACGCCCTCCGTAATAATTTGGCTGATTTTAGAAAAGAGACGTCGTCAATAAAAACCCTCTCACATCCCGCAATATTTTGAACATTAAAAGTTCTAACTTCTTCTTTAAATAAAACGGCAATTTGTTTACGGCCTCTATTTGATACCATACGTTTATCTCACATTATTGCATACACATTATTTAAAATTACCTTAATCTTATTTTTCCAACTATTTTCTTTTGCATATATAAGTTCCTTATTCATATTATTTTTTGACCATTTACCTAAAATCAGTTTGTTTAATATAGATTGCCATTCATTGCAGTTTGTACCAATTTTTACCAACCCTGAGAATCTTTTTAATTCCAATATCCCAGTAGAAACAACAGGCTTGCCTAAAAAGAAATATTCAAAAAGCTTCATGGGGTAACAATATTTATTAAAATCTTGAGAAATGTCATAAGGAATTATACAAACATCGAATTGTGAAATTAGCCCTGGAATCTCCTCCTTGTCACTACTTGATCCAAACTTAACATTTGGAAGATTCAATATTTCTTGAAGTTTATTCCAATATTTATTTGATATCTTCTCTCGCATTTGAACAGGTCCCCACAAAACAAAATTCCACTTTGGATTATTTCTGATAAGAGGTAAAAGAATTGACAAATCTAATCTGTCATTTATTCCACCAACAAATCCAATTATTGGCTTTGCGATTTTTAAATCAATATATTTTTTCTTGTTAACGACAAAATTATCAATTCTAAAACCTTGCGGTACTAAAACAATGTCGCTTCGATAGCGTAACAAATGATCATGTAATATAGTTGAATTAGCAGTAACCAGGTTGGCCCTTTTTACCAACATCTTTTCATTCTTTACTGTTTGGGCAATAGTCTTTGGGCTTCCAATAGCAAAAAAGTCAACACAATCATATAGTAAAAAATATCTTTTCCTGAAGAAACTATACATAAATAAAAGATTTGGATCGAAAATCCAGAATATTTTCTTTCGACATTTATTTTTAATAGACAAAAACTCAGTGATTATCCTTAAAAAAAGTAGATTGATTGCAGAGTTTAAATCTGTAACAAATTTATATCTTCTAAGAGGTATGAAAAATATCGGATTAACTATATAGATGTTTTTTGTGTATTTTTGAAAAATACCAAAAGCGTTTTTTTTCCTAAATATATCTTTAAAAGTGCGTATGTCTGCCCAAAGATAACAAACTACAATATGACCCTTCTTTGCAAGTTCAAATGCAGTTTGATTCAGATAATCCGTAGACCACTTCCATGGAACATTGAATGGAATTACAATAATCATTTTTCTTTGATCAATAGTACGATGTCTGTTTTAAACGTTGGTGAAGTTAAGTTACAGCCACCTGGTTCGCAAAATCCACTTTGCAACAAATTTCCCGTGGCTGGATCAATCCAATTCACTTCTCCACCATATTTAGTATAAATATTTTGAGTAAAACTTGTCTCGGTAAATGGGGAAGAGTAGTGGTAAAAATAGCCAGCATATAACGATTCTGAAGTTAGTCTATATCCTCTAACCCCATTGTTTCTTAGATCATATTTACCCGAAATACTTGTTAGCGGAAAATTAGTGGTCAGCTCTTGCAAGACTTTTATGTATGACCGTTCAACCTCACCAATATACAAGTTGCCTGGGAATATCCCTGATTTGAAATCTTTTCTATCAGACTGATTCCAAAATATTAGTGTTCCACTATTAAAAAATGATGTCCAAGCTCTAATGCGCAAACGAATGGCTGAAGTTTCGTCATAATTAATAAACAAATTACCCTGTTCTGCAAATACAACTGGTTTATTAAAACCTATATATTTCTCAATCTTATCAACAGTTTTTATATCCGATTGAGAAATCGGTTCCGTTTCATACCAATGAGGGGCAATTATTTCGGAATCTTTAAAGTTATAGTCTGATGAACTAATACTTACCAGACGGTGCTCAAAATCCAAACTTTTAAGCTCACTTGTTAAAGTATTTGAGGCTCCATATGGAACCGATAACTCATTGGCCAATTCCCAGACATCAACGTAAGCGCCATATCTTGCAAATAAATATTTGACGTAGGACTGAAGTACATAAACCGATCCTTGACTATTGTCATATTTATACGGAATATCGAATCCGAACATGGTTAGCCATATGTGCATATCGCCATTTCGAAGTTTCTCTACTAACTGGTCACCAATTTTACCCTGAAGGATCGAATAGGTTGAGGGGGTGTTGAGATTTGTATATTGAGACTGAGAGGCATTCATTAAACTCCACCTAAAAATATTAAAACCTGCGCCTTTTGGACCGTATGTTGCAATATAATCGTCGAGAGTGTTTATGGTATCACTTCTACCAAGCTCGCTTGAGTCCGTTCTGATGACAGGGTTACTATTTCCCAATGTATAGTCATCGTAAGAGGTGCCATTTGAATTATAGTCATCTAGCGAATCACCTAAACCTATACCATTAAAAATGTTTTTGCCATCAACTGTAAGCCTAGTGAAATTTACTTCACTTACTTTCAGGTAAAAATCTGTGGTATCAGTCTCAGATACAAATTCGCCTGATTTTGTTAGAGTCTTTCCATGTGGTGACCAAAACACTTTCCAATACCACTTGCCTTTGGTTGGTGGGTTAAACCTAACTTTCCAAACCCCTTGATCGTAATAAAAACCCGGCATCATTATTTGTGCTCCATCTTCATTTGAAAAAATTGCGTAAATATCCGTTTCTGCCCATGGGTTCGTAAAAGTAGCATCTGATTTTAGCGTCAGTTCAAAAATGTTAATATCTGATACTTTTGAGGTTTGTCCGACGACAGAGAAGCCTTTTTCCTTTAAGCTTATATCTGGGGTCCCTGTTCGACTATTGACTCTGTAGGTAACACCGTTTGTTGTTGGAAATATAATATTATTTTCAATCAGGCTAAGTATATTTACTGATGGTGCCCCAACTGAAAATTTCCATATATCTTTACCTGTAAGAACATTTATCTTAAACAAATCTCCACTTGAATTTTCAATAAATATTTCAGGGCTAAAGATGTTCAACCAACTTGGGATAAACTTTGCAAACCTTGGTTTTAAAATAGGGGAAGCCAGTATTTCACCCAAACCTGACCTTTTATATAGCACTTTTCCCGACCTCAAAGATACCAAATTCAAATCACCATTTGTTGTCACAACAACGACATTTGATTTCCAAAGAGTGGGGCATTGAGAACTTGGCCCAAAACTTTTTGTTTCCCAAGTGTTTTCACCTGAATTCAAATCTCTTGCGGTTAGTATTCCATCGCTGTGTAATTCGAGAAGGCTACTTTTGTTTATACCAAAAGTCCCTGTGATTGGCATTGTACATACAACACTCTGTCCACTTTGATTATTCCAAAGTACTTCTCCCTTGTCGGCACTTATGCCTATCGACTTTCCCGATATCGTACCAATATAAACGCTTTGTTTATAAACTGATGGACCAGATGTTATCATTTCTCCAACATCGTATCTCCAAAGTAAATGTCCGTTTTTAAGATTCAATGCATATAAATTGTGATCCTGGCTAGCCAAATAAATAACCTTTTTATCTACGTAAAAATTGCCAAAATAATGCAAATTGTTAACTGCTGAAATTGACGATAAATTTGTTAATGGTTTTGTGGCGAACTCCCACATAAGTTTTCCGTCAGTAGCCCTATATACATTAATCGCACCATTGGCACTACCGGTAACAAGGAGATTGTTTATAACCTGAGCTTTTACATATAAGGTTTGGTCTGATGTTGACTGTTTCCAATTAAGTTTTTGGTCACGTATACGGATAGACCTTATTGTATCGTCAGACATTACCAATACGTTATTTCCCTGAAGCCCTATCCAATTAGTGAAACCGGTATTTAGATCAAAGCTCTTAGAAGTATTATTGTTTTTTAAAAAAAATAATTTTGAATTAGCTGTTCCAAATATTAAAGTCTTACCTTTTTTGATTACTGAAGTTGAAACTTTTCCATCAGAAACAAAGGTAGACCATGAATACGCATCATTTCTAAATATAAGAATGGTAATTGTGGATATTACTAAAAGCGCCAGAGTCACAACAACAGATAGTAGACGTTTTTTATTTTTATCTGTCTCTATTCTTTTAATGTCGTATGCAGCTTTATAAACTTCTATTGTTCTTTTTGCCATATCCACCAAATTAAATTCACTTGCCCTTTTTGTTCCTTTTTTAATAATGTTCTCTCTGAATGATTTAAATTTTGTAAGTTTAAGCATTGCTCTAGACACTAATTGTACAGATCTGGGATTGACCAAGATAGCAGCGTTTCCAGCAACTTCTTTTGTTGCCCCTAAATTTGAAGTAATAACTGGGCACCCCACAGACATGGCCTCCAAAATTGGAAGTCCAAAACCTTCATATAACGAGATGTATATTAATCCCGTAGCGAAACGGTAAAGATTAGATACTTTTTGATCAGAAGGTGATACAAAAAAACGAACCGATTCTTCGAGATGAAATTTCTCTGTAATTTTATTAATATTCTTTAATTCTTCAAGAGACGAAACAATTACATATAGATTGTATTTAATTGAAGTTTTAGATTGAAACAATATAAATGACCTAACAGTAGTTTCAAAATTCTTCCTTGGAGAAAAGTCTACCATGCATAAAAAATACTTTCTTTTGTTTCTTACCAAACCAACGTGCCTAAACCCATCCGAAGGAGCCTCGTAAATAAGTTTGTTGTGTCGAGTCAAATTTAATTTTCTAATAATAGTATTTAAATCATTTGACGCACTTTTAGATACTGAAATAAAATGGTCTGTATTTTTGAACGTAAAATATCTTAAAATTTCCGAATAATATCGTTTTGTAAAATATTTGATACTACTGAATGTTGGATAAACTTTGCCCAGCTTCATATCGTGGACTGTTGTCACCATTGCGGGAATGTCTAACATGGCCGGCCCATAAGAGTCGATATTATGAAAAACATCTATTTTATTTTTTAATGCCATCACAGGCAAAAATAACTGGCGTTTTAAAATGGGAAACTTTGGGATTATAACCAATTTAAAATTTTTATTATTTGGAATACTAACTTTCTTAGATGCGAATATAACATATAAGTTTGTTTTATCTAACTTAGCTATATTGTCCAACAACGCCTCAAGATAACGTCGTATTCCGTGCTGGAATGGGCGGGTGAGTGGGTTTGCATCTATACCTATTATCATTATTTGTTAGAATAGGCTGATTATAGCATCATAGAATATATTTCAATTAATGAAAATCCTTCTTATCAATAGCCATCACAAGATATCTGGGGGGGCAGAGCGTTATTATCTCAATTTGGGTAAATTGTTACGTTCAAAAGGCCATAAAGTTGCATATTTTAGTATGAGGGACAAAGGCAATATAGGAACCAGATGGAGTAAATATTTTGTAAGTAATGTTGATCCAAATAAAAATGGATTGTCCGAGGTCTTTATCAAAATTCCCAGAATTTTTTATTCGTTTGAAGCGAAAAGAAAAGTTGCAAAACTTTTAGACGACTTTAGACCAGACTTGGTTCACCTAAATAATATTTATTATTACATATCTCCTTCAATAATCTCCGAAATTAAGAGTAGAGGAATACCGATTGTACAAACCGTGCACGATTATCAGATGATCAATCCTAATGTGAGCATGTACCACTCAGGGAAAATTTGCGAAATAACCAAAGGTAAAAAATATTATAAAGCAATATTTCATAAATGTGTGGGAAATTCATATATTGGCAGCCTTTTGTCTGCAATAGGGCTATATATTCAAAATATTGGTAATTCCTATTTTAAAAATATTGACGTATTTATCACCCCATCAAATTTTATGAAAAAGAAGTTAATTGAAGAGGGTGTCATGAAAAGTAAATTATTTCATTTAAATAATTTTGTTGAGACTGTTAAACAATCAAGGTCAAAACACACTTTTAAAAAATATATCCTCTATTTTGGTAGATTGTCAGAAGCTAAAGGAATATTTAAATTAATTGATCTAGCTCACAATATTCCAGATATTAAGATTGTCATCGCAGGCAGCTTTGACGAATATAATGATAAAAAAATCGCTATGCAAATGATAAAAAACCACAAGATAAACAATTTATTGTTCGTAGGGTTTCAAGATAGAAGACGACTGAAGAATTTGATAGCCAAATGTGAATTTGTTATTGTCCCATCATGTTGGTATGAAAATCAACCATATTCAATATTGGAATCATACGCACTAGGAAAATCCGTGGTTGCAAGTAAAATTGGAGGTATTCCCGAAATAGTTATCAACAGGAAAACTGGATTGCTTTTTGATTCTAAAAATATCCAGGACCTTAAAGCAAAAATTCTACTTCTTTGGAACAACCCGTCTTTTGCAAAAGAAATGGGAAGAAACGCAAGGATTTATTTAATAAAGAAATTTAATTCAGATAGACACTATAATGACCTTATGAAAATATATAGTAGAACAATACATTCAAACATTTAGCCTTTATATGAAAAATGTTTTGAAACAAAAAACACTATTATCACGAGTATATAATTTTGTTGCAAAACAATTATTACAGCCAGACAATTATTTATTGTTTGTCTTTATAATTGTCGGTATTTTATTGCTTCTTAAGGTTGTTGGCTCATCCGCTGTAACAACAGTATTATTCTTCATATTTGTAGGGATAGTACTAAACCTAAAGATTAAAGATTGGGCTACAAGTTATCTTATGGTAACAATTTATACTATGCAATTTTATGCACCGAATAAATATTACAACGTTATTGTATTTAATCCGAGTGACCTCGTACTTGGTTTGGGTCGATATCTTCTTAGTTATGGAGTTAATTTACAAAATATATTTTTATTAATAACACTTATTTTTATCGCAAGAAATCTTCTAATAGGTAGGTGGCATGTAGACACAAAGATGATCAAAAAAATTTTATTTATACTTATTCCTGGAGTTGTATATTTTTTTATATCAATCTATTCGTTATCGAGGTTTTCACCATATCCAAATTTATCAATGGTATGGTTAATTCAATATATGTCTATGTTTGTTTTTGCTATAATTGTGGGCATATTCTATAAAAACAAAAGGGGGTCGTTAACTCTCATATTTCCTCTTATACTTTCCTGTATATATTTTCAGTCTTTTATCGCTTTAATTCAGTTTATGAAACAGTCTTGGATAGGTCTACCTGTAGAAAGTTACAAAGCGGGAGTTGCATACTATGGTGCTTCCGACGCCGTAAATGGATTTTTCCGGGTTGTGGGAACGTATGGTCACCCAAATCAATTCGCATTAATTCTTTGTTTGATGCTTTCACTCATTATCCCAAATATGTTCATGGCTAAATGGTCAAAATATGTAGTTGGTTTAATAGTAAGCATTCCAATAATTATTCTTTCCCAAAGTCGATCTGGCTGGATATCGCTTTTTTCCGTTGTCATCTTAACATTATTTATGTACAAGGCAAAAATATTAAAGATTATTAATAAAATTGG
>Ga0172381_10003509_pt1 | contig 16571 bp, 21 predicted proteins | sample Leawel6488metaG_FD_119754 | JGI IMG/M metagenome (GOLD analysis project Ga0172381, IMG submission 119754) | Leachate microbial communities from a municipal landfill in Southern Ontario, Canada - Leachate well 64-88 metaG | ecosystem: Engineered > Solid waste > Landfill > Unclassified | place... | reverse complement strand
GCTGCCAGTTGCGGGCACCCAGCGCCTTGATGACGCGGTTGAACGAGGTCAGGGCCAAGCTGGTCAGCAACACAAAGGCAGCGAAACCCACCAGAATAAATGGCCTTTTCAAAATGTCCCGGCCGATGTCGGCCAGATCAAACGCCATGTCGAAACCGCTGTAGCTCAGCAAGTGCAACAGCGCATAAAAGTATGTAAACAAGCCCAGCATGCGACGAAACCGTGCCAACGCCGACGCCCCCGTGAGCACACGCAAGGGCGTCACGGCCAACACCACACACAGCAGGCGCAAGGTCCAGTCACCGGTCGCCCGGATCAAGGCCTCAGCCGGGTTGGCTCCCAGTTGGTCCCACACCGCAGCCCACAGCAAATTCACAAAAGGCAGCAAGGCCAAAACAAAAACCAGCGGCTTGGCATACCTGTGTCGGCCGTACTCGGCAAAAGCGCGGGCTACGGCTTGGCCGGGGTGCATCAAAAATTCTTTTTCAGGTCCATGCCGACATACAACTGCCCCACCTGAGCCTCGTAACCATTGAACATCAGCGTCTTGCGTTTCTTGGCGAACAAGCCGTCTTCGCCGATACGGCGCTCGGTGGCCTGGCTCCAGCGTGGGTGGTCCACATCCGGATTCACGTTGGAATAAAAACCGTATTCGCTGGCGGCCGCCTTGTTCCAGGCCGTGGCGGGTTGCTTCTCGGTGAACCGGATTTTGACCAGGCTCTTGCCGCTTTTAAAACCGTATTTCCACGGCACCACCAAGCGCAGCGGGGCCCCATTTTGCTTGGGCAACACTTCACCATACATGCCAAACGCCAGCAGCGTCAGCGGGTGCATGGCCTCGTCCATGCGCAAGCCTTCCACATAGGGCCAGTCCAGCACCCTGGAGCCCACGCCCGGCATGGTTTGAGGGTCGGAAAGGGTCACAAACTCGACATACCGGGCGCTCCCCAACGGCTCCACTTTCTTGATCAATGCAGACAGTGAATAGCCCACCCACGGAATCACCATCGACCAGCCTTCGACGCAGCGCAAGCGGTAGACACGCTCCTCCTGTGCACTGAGTTTGAGCAAGTCTTCCAGCGCATGGCGCCCCGGCTTCCTGACCAGGCCTTCAATCTCGACCGACCAAGGGGTTGTTTTGAGGGTATGCGCATTTTTGGCAGGATCAGCTTTGTCGGTGCCAAATTCATAAAAGTTGTTATAGCTGCTGGCGAGCTTGTACTCGGTCACTTTTTCCGGACTCAGTGCCCCTGCCACTGACGATCTGGACCTGGCAAGTGCGGCGTGTTGACCCGGCGCAGCCCGATCTTGTGCCAGCGCCTCACGGGAAGCCCACGAGGCCAACGCGGCGCCGGCGACACCACCGGCCATCAAACGCATCAGGCTGCGTCGCGACTGGTAGGCAGATTCAGGTGTGATTTCGCTTGAAAGGGGATGAATAAACCCTTGGCCGTCGGTTTTGATAAGCATGGTGATTCCTTTGTGTCTTTTAGTCGGGCGATGTTAGGCCTTCTTACAAAAACCTGTGCAAGACACAAAAAATAACGCTTTGAAGAAAAAAAGGCAACAAAAAAGCCTCGAAGTATCGCTACCTGGAGGCCTTTGCACTGTGTAATGGTGCCGATTATCGGATTCGAACTGATGACCTACCGCTTACAAGGCGGTTGCTCTACCAACTGAGCTAAATCGGCACGGGGCGTATTTTACATGGCAGATTCACGCCAAATTCATCCCCAATCAAGGCTTATTTGATGCGGGTGAGCGTGGGCCGTCCACCTGTTTTGGTCTTGACTGCCCGTTTTTTCACTGATTTTCCCGCCTCGGGCGTGGCCGCGACCGGCACGCTGGTCAGATGCGACGGCGCCGGTTCAGCGCTGCCATCCTGATGCTGCAAGTCGTCTTCTTGTGACGAGTCGGCCTGATCAAGCCCCTGGGCCTGCAGACTGGCTTTTGGAAAGGCCATGCCCTGCCCATTTTCACGGGCAAAAATGGTCAGCACCCGGTCCACCGGCACCATCACATCACGCACCACACCGGCAAACCGGGCCTTGAACGCCAGATAGTCGTTGCCAAGTTGCAGGCTGGTGGTCGAGTCATAGCTGATGTTGAGCACAATTTCGTCATCCTTGACGTACTCACGCGGTACCCGAACGCTGGCGTCAACCCACACCGTCACATAAGGCGTCAGGCCGTTGTCTGTACACCACTCGTGCCAGGCACGGATCAGGTAGGGCTGGGACGGGGTCAATTCCGGAGATGGCTTCATGATGGCGTTAGCATCGCCGCTTATTTGCGCATGACTTTTTCAGACGGCGTGAGCGCCTCAATGTAGGCGGGGCGCGAAAAAATGCGCTCCGCATACTTGAGCAAGGGGGCCGCGTTTTTGCTGAGTTCAATGCCGTAGTAGTCGAGACGCCAAAGCAGCGGCGCAATGGCCACGTCCAGCATCGAAAAACCCTCGCCCAGCATGAACTTGTTTTTCAGGAATACAGGTGCCAGCTGGGTGAGTCGGTCACGAATGTGGGCACGGGCCTTTTCCAGCGCCTTTTCGTTGGTCTTGGCAGTACGGGATTCGAGCGTGATCACATGGGTGAACAGCTCTTTTTCAAAGTTCAGCAAAAACAACCTGACACGTGCCCGGTCAACCGGGTCACCGGGCATCAACTGGGGATGCGGAAAGCGCTCGTCGATGTACTCGTTGATGATGTTGGATTCATACAGGATCAAGTCGCGTTCGACCAGAATCGGCACCTGGCCATAGGGGTTCATGACATTGATGTCTTCGGGTTTGTTGTACAGGTCAACGTCACGAATCTCGAAGTCCATGCCTTTTTCAAACAGGACAAAACGGCAGCGGTGGGAGAAAGGGCAGGTTGTACCCGAATAAAGCACCATCATGGTGGAGGCTCCTAAAAAAGTAAAAGCGGGCGGCGGTTAGGCGGCCCACTCAAAAGAGTCTGCGAGACGCCGATCAAGGTGCCCCCCAAACTGGCAGATGGTGCTATTTGATGTCTTTCCAATAGGCTTTGTTCAGCTGCCAGGTCAGAAAGATCAAACCAGCCAGGAAGATCAATACCCACAGGCCGATGGTTTTACGCGTGGTTTGGGCGGGTTCGGCCATCCATTGCAGGTAGTTGACCAGATCGCCAACCGTTTGATCGTATTGCCCCGGGGTCATGCTGGCCTGCATGTCCCACAACACATGCGGCATGGCCACGTTCGGAAAAACGTGGTTATTCCAACCCGTGGGCTTGGTGTCGTCCTTGTAAAAGCCGCGCATGTACGAGTAGAGGTAGTCGGTACCGGTCCCGCCGGCACCGGCACGCGAACGGGCAATCACGGTCAGGTCAGGCGGATTGACACCAAACCAGGCTTTGGCCTGTTGTGGATCAATGGCCGCCTTCATGGTGTCGCCAATTTTGCTGTTGGTGACCAGCAAGTTGTCCTTGATCTGCTCTTGGGTCAGGCCAATATCGGTCAGGCGGGTGTAGCGCATGAAAGCAGCGGAGTGGCAGCTCAGGCAATAGTTGACGAAAACTTTGGCACCACTTTGCAGCGCCGCCATGTCATTGATCTTGTTGGGCGCCTTGTCCCAGACCGGACCGCCCACATTGGCTTGTACCGCACCGGCCAGACCCAGTGCCATGGCCATGCCGAGAATGATTTTTTTTGTAAAACCCATGATTTTCATGTTGCGTTCTCCAGTTCAATGGGCCGTGTAATTGACGCGGCTGGGCACTTGTTTGAAGGTCCCCAGGCGGCTCCACCAGGGCATCAGCAGAAAAAAGCCGAAATAGAACAAGGTGCCAAACTGGGAAATACGACCCGCAATCACCGACACGGGTTGCGTTCCCAGGTAACCGATCACGAAAAAGTTGATGACGAAAGCGGCATACAAGGCCTTGTGCCAGGTGGGACGGTAGCGAATGGACTTGACCGGACTGTTGTCCAGCCAGGGCAGGAAGAACAAGATCACGACACCGCCCCCCATGGCGACCACGCCCCAGAATTTGGCATCAATGGCCGTCATCATGGCCACCAAAACGAGTGCGCCGACCACAATGGCGCCCTTGAACAGGCGAGGTGTCCTGATTTTGACAACGGCCAGCACCGCCCCCGCCAGCACGCAGGCCATCAGCACGTACATCATCTCGGTGGTGACGGCACGCAACAGGGTGTAAAAAGGCGTGAAGTACCAGACGGGCGCAATGTGCAAAGGCGTCTGGAACGGATCAGCCGGAATGAAGTTGTTGTATTCCAGGAAATAGCCGCCCATTTCCGGCGCAAAAAACACGATGGCCGAAAACACGAACAAGAACATGCTGACCGCGAAAACGTCGTGCACCGAGTAATACGGATGGAACGGGATGCCGTCGAGCGGAATGCCGTTGGCGTCCTTGGTCGCCTTGATCTCGATGCCGTCCGGGTTGTTGGAACCCACCTCATGCAAGGCGATGATGTGCGCCACCACCAGGCCCAGCAGCACCAGCGGCACGGCGATGACGTGGAAGCTGAAGAAACGGTTCAGGGTGGCATCACCCACCACAAAGTCGCCACGAATCAGCAAGGCCAGATCGGGGCCGATGAATGGAATGGCCGAGAACAGGTTCACAATCACCTGCGCGCCCCAGTAGCTCATCTGGCCCCAGGGCAACAGGTAGCCCATGAAGGCTTCGGCCATCAAGGCCAAAAAGATGCCGCAGCCAAACAGCCAGATCAGCTCACGTGGCTTGCGGTAGCTACCGTACATCAGGCCGCGGAACATGTGCAGGTACACCACCACAAAAAAGGCGGAGGCGCCGGTGGAGTGCATGTAGCGAATCAACCAGCCCCAGGGCACATCACGCATGATGTATTCCACCGAGCCGAAGGCCAGGGCGGCATCCGGTTTGTAATGCATCACCAGGAAAATGCCCGTGACGATCTGGATCACCAGCACCAACAGGGACAGGGAACCAAAAATGTACCAAATATTGAAGTTTTTGGGCGCGTAATATTCACTCATGTGCTCTTTGAAGAGCTTGGAGAGCGGGAAGCGGTTGTCAATCCAGTTCAGGGTTTTGGCACCAGCCGAGGCATTGGGGGAGATTTCGTGAAAAGTAGCCATGTTGATGGTCCTTAGGCTTTTTTGTCTTCACCAATGAGCAACTTGGTGTCTGAAAGGTACATGTGCGGCGGCACTTCGAGGTTATCGGGTGCCGGCTTGTTTTTGAATACCCGACCCGCAAGGTCAAAAGTGGAGCCGTGGCAAGGGCAGAAAAAGCCACCTTGCCAGTCGTCGGGCAATGAGGGCTGGGGGCCGACCTTGAACTTATCCGAAGGAGAACAACCCAAATGGGTGCAGATACCGACCACCACCAGATATTCCGGCTTGATGGAACGGGTTTCGTCTTTACGGGCGTACTCGGGAGCCTGTTCTGTCGGTTTGCGCTGCGACAGGGGGTCAGCCAACTGGTCATTGTGCTTGGGCAAAGCCGCCAACTGCTCGGGCGTGCGGCGCACGATCCAGACCGGTTTGCCACGCCACTCGACCGTCATTTTTTCACCCGGCTTCAGGGCTGAAATGTCGGCCTCAACCGCTGCGCCAGCAGCTTTGGCTTTTTCAGAAGGCAGAAAGGAGCTCACAAAGGGAACGGCTGCGGCGATACCGCCTACTGCACCAGCACAACCAGATGCAATCAGCCAGGTCCTTTTACTTGGGTCGTTGGGGCCGCTCGCGGCAAGCGTTTCACTCATGAGAATCCTCAATGGAAAAGATGGAGTCAGTAAAAACCCTAGATTCTAACGGAGCCATTTGACTCAAATTAATTGCGCTCCGTCTCTGGAGCCCCCGAGATGAGCCGCTGCGCCACGCGAATGGCTTCGATCAGGCTGGAAGCATCTGCCTTGCCGGTACCGGCAATGTCAAAGGCGGTGCCATGATCCGGACTGGTTCGCACCAGCGGCAAGCCCAGGGTGACGTTGACGCCCTTGTCCACCCCCAGGTACTTGACAGGAATCAGGCCCTGATCATGGTACATGGCCAGCACCACATCAAATTCGCCGAAGTGGCCAGAGCGCGCCCGTGCGCGCATGAACACCGTGTCCGGGGCCAGCGGGTCGCTGGCCAGCACGCCCCGGGCACGCGCGGCCATCACGGCGGGCCCGATGATGTCCAGCTCTTCGCGACCAAACAGCCCCCCTTCACCGGCGTGCGGATTCAGGCCCGCCACGCCAATCCGGGGGGCGCGCCCCAGGATGGCCTGCAGGGAACGGTGCGTGATCAACAAGGACTCCAGCACCTGGTCATAGGTGACTGCGGCCAGGGCCTGGCGCAGGGACACATGGATGCTGACCAGCACCACACGCAACTCGTCGTTGGCCAGCATCATGCGTACCGGCAGCCGGGCCACCGAGGTCTTGAGATGTGCGGCGGCCAAGGCCTGCAGCAGTTCGGTGTGGCCCGGGAAATCGTCATAGGGCGGGCCCGCCAATGACAACGCGGCCTTGTTCAAGGGCGCGGTGACGATGGCGGCCACCTCGCCACGCAAGGCGGCATTGGCGGCCCAAATCACACAATCGCCCGCAAGCTGCCCTGCGCTGGCGCTGACCCGGCCAAATGCGGCGGGTGGGGCGCCCGCCAAAGCCGCCGAGCTGATTTGCCACACCGGGATACAGCGCGGGGGACAGCCCAGCGCCTCTTGCGCACTGGCCAGGACGGCCACAGGCAGAGCCACCCCGGCCCCGGCCACAACAGCGGCCGCCCGGCGCAGCGTGGCAACATCGCCCGCCACAAAACAGCCGCGGGTGAGATCAGGCGCATCGCGAAATGCTTTGACTATGGTCTCGGGACCAATGCCGGCGGGGTCACCCAGGGTAATGGCAATGGGCAACGGACGGGTTGATTCAGTCATGTCAGGCGGGGTTGTCAATGTCAATGAATTCATGCGCCAGGCCAAGTTGGGCGGCCACATGGGCAGCCACGGCGGGCGCACCGTAGCGCTCGGTGGCATGGTGACCACAAGCCAGGTAAGCGACCCCACATTCACGCGCGTAGTGGGCTTGCGGTTCGGAAATTTCTCCCGTGATGAAGGCGTCGGCGCCGGCAGCAATGGCGGCCTCAAAGTAACTTTGCGCACCCCCACTGCACCAGGCGATATGTCGAATCACCTTGTCCGGGTCTCCCACCAGCGCAACCGGGCGCAGAAGTACGCTTTGGATGTGCCCGGCCAGGTGCTGCGGCGACGCAAAGGACTGGCCATCGAGGCGCTGCCCCAGGCTGCCAAGCGCTTGCTCGCCAAACTGCGACTGCGCCACAAAATCCAGTTGCATGGCGAGTTGCGCGTTGTTGCCCAAGGTGGGGTGCGCATCCAGCGGCAAGTGGTAGGCAAACAAATTGATGTCATGCGCCAGCAGCAACGCCAGCCGCTGCTTCATCCATCCTGTGACGCAGCCATCCTGGCCTCGCCAGAACAGGCCGTGATGAACCAGGATGGCGTCCGCCTCGGCGGCGATGGCGGCTTCGATCAGGGCACGGCTGGCGGTGACCCCCGAGACAATTTTGCCCACTTTCGCCCGGCCCTCCACCTGCAGGCCATTGGGTCCGTGGTCTTTAAAACGCTCTGGTTGCAACAGCGCGTCCAGGGCACGCAATAGTTCAGCTCGTTCGCACATGTCCGGGTCAGGGCCTTTAGAAAAGCTTGCGGGTCAAACCACTCGCATCACGACGTGCGCTGACCCCAACGGGTTAGTCCTAATAAATTCAATCTTTGCAAATCATGAGAAGCATCACAAGTGCGCAGTTGCCTTGGCTCCTTCCCCCGCTGGGGGAAGGCGGGGATGGGGGCTGCCGCCTTAGATTTGACATCGCTGGCAAACCCGCCCCCACCCCAACCCGCCCCCCAAAGGGGGAGGGAGCAAGTCAGAGTCCGCTGCTTGCGGCTCGTCCGGCTTAGGAACTCGATCATACGCGGACAGGGCCGGGGGCAGACCACTGGCCAAATATGGGGGCATGCAGCCATGATCCGGCCTTGAACTGGGTCGGAACACCTACAATTTATCAACTTATTGCTGTTTCACTTTCACCAAGCATCATGCTTGCCTTGTCATGAAAAGATTCTGGTTGTTGTTTTCCCAATCGGTCACGGTGCTGCTGGCCACCTATTTCGTGGTGCTGACGCTCAAACCCGGCTGGCTGGAGGGGATCCACGTCCAACCCGTCTCCGTCGCATTGCTTGAAGCGCCTACAGGGGTGGCGACGGCGGTGCCCGCAGGCAGTTTTCGACTGGCGGCACAAAAGTCGTCCTCGGCCGTGGTCAGCATCAATACCAGCAAAAATGCCCGATCGGGCCCGCACAACAGCGACCCCTGGTTCAGGTTCTTTTTTGGTGACCAGGACAATGCGCCCCAGGTCGGCCTGGGCAGTGGCGTGATCGTGAGCGCCAGCGGTTACATCCTGACCAACAACCATGTGGTGGAAAGTGCGGACGAGATTGAAGTCATCCTCAACGACAGTCGGCGGGCTGCCGCCAAAGTGATTGGCACCGACCCGGACTCGGACCTGGCCGTGCTCAAAATTGAATTGGACCGCTTGCCGGTCATGGTACTGGGCAACTCTGACAGCCTGCAGGTTGGTGACCAGGTGTTGGCCATTGGCAACCCGTTTGGCGTCGGCCAGACGGTGACCAGCGGCATCGTCAGCGCGCTGGGCCGCAACCAATTGGGCATCAACACCTTTGAGAACTTCATCCAGACCGACGCCGCCATCAACCCGGGTAACTCGGGGGGCGCCTTGGTGGACATCAACGGCAACCTGCTGGGCATCAACACCGCCATTTACTCGCGTTCGGGGGGCAGCATGGGCATTGGCTTTGCCATTCCGGTGTCTACCGCCAAAATGGTGCTGGAGGGCATTATCAAAGACGGCCAGGTGACGCGCGGCTGGATCGGCGTGGAACCCAATGAGCTCACGCCAGAACTGGCGCAAACCTTTGGCGTGGCAGCACAGCAGGGGGTCATCATTACCGGCGTGCTGCAGGACGGACCGGCGGCACAGGCCGGCATGAAGCCTGGCGATGTGGTCACCAAGATAGGTGACCGGGAGATTCGCAACGTGGCCGAATTGCTGACCCATGTGGCAGCGCTGAAGCCGGGCTCAGCAGCGTCTTTTGAGGTTCAACGCGCCAAGGGAAAAACGACCCTGCAGGTCACGCCGGGCGTGCGCCCCAAAGCACGTCGCCAAGCGCAATGAGGGCCAGTACAAGCGGGCTTGATCGCTGCTAGCTCACGCTGCTGCTCGTTTCTGAACTGTCATCCGGTTTCTTGGTGTGCCGGATGAAAATTTGCGCAGCCCAGATGCCAACTTCGTACAGCAGGCACATCGGAATCGCCAGGGACAGTTGCGACACCACGTCGGGCGGTGTCACGATGGCCGCAATGATGAAGGCCAGCACGACAAAATAACCGCGAAACTCCTTGAGTTTTTCAATGCTGAAAATGCCCATGCGCGCCAGCACCACCACGACCACCGGCACTTCAAACGCCATGCCGAAAGCAAGAAACATCGACAACACGAAACCCAGGTAAGCCTCAATGTCGGGCGAGGCCGTGATGCTGGCGGGCGCAAAACTCTGGATGAAGGCAAAAACCCGACCAAAAACGAAGAAGTAGCAAAACGCCACGCCAATAAAAAATAGCCCGGTGCTGGAGACCACCAGCGGCAGCACCAGTTTTTTCTCGTGCGAGTACAGGCCCGGCGCCACAAATGCCCACAACTGGTACAGCACCACGGGCAAGGCAATCATGAAGGCCGCCATCAATAACACCTTGAGCGGCACCATGAAAGGTGAAATGACCGACGTCGCGATGAGCGTGGCGCCCTTGGGCAAATGGGCAACCAGGGGGGCCGCCATCAGGTCGTACAAAGCACCGGGGCCGGGGTAGATACCCAGCGCCACAGCCACCACCGCCACCGCAACGAACGCCTTGACCAAACGGTCACGCAATTCAACCAGGTGCGCCACAAAAGGCTGTTCGGAGCCAGCCAACTCGTCGTCTTTTTTGGGGGAATCAGTCATCAATCGAATTGGGTGGGTCGGAACCGTGCCACCCGGGCCGCACCCGACAAGGCTTTGGTGCGCACGCCGGTACGGGCTTTGAACCAATGGGGTGTGGCCCCTTGTTTAAGACGCCAGTTTTTCTTGGGGTGCCGGTACTCGGGCACGGGCTCAGGCAGGGCGAGTTGATAGTCAGAACCCGGCCCGTCAGCCACCTGGGTCGCGTCGGCCCAGGTTTTCTCAAAGTCTGCCGCACTGGTTTGCATCGACTGGCTGACGTCCTTGGCCACACTCTCGACGCTGTCCTTCATTTTCTTGAGTTCGTCCAGCTCCATGGAGCGACTGACCTCGGCCTTGACTTCACTCACATAACGTTGCGCCTTGCCAAGCAGGGTGCCCACCGTGCGCGCCACCCGCGGCAATTTTTCAGGGCCAATGACGATCAGTGCCACGGCACCGATCATGACCAGCTTGGAAATACCGAGATCAATCATGTCGGCCTTGCGCCAGACCACCCGCGGCCAACCGTGCGCTCATCACGACTTTTGCTTGGCTTCCACGTCGATCGTGGTTTTTTCGGCAGCGCCAGCATTGCTGACCTTTGCCGCATCAGCCGCCTTGTCTTCAGACGCAGCGCCAGCTTCTTTCATGCCGTCCTTGAACCCCTTGACGGCACCACCCAGGTCGCCACCAAGATTTTTGAGCTTTTTGGTGCCAAACACCATGATGACAATCAACAGAACAATCAACCAATGCCAAATAGAAAATGAACCCATCGTGCTCTCCTAAAGAATGAGCGGATTTTAAGGGGCGCACCTGATGGGCGCACCCGACAAGCAAAATTTAACCTCGCGACCAGGGGCGCGGGCCACCTATCACGTGCACATGCAAGTGGTGCACCTCTTGTGCGCCTTCGGCCCCGGTATTGGCCAGCATCCGAAATCCCCCCTCCGGGTAGGGATTACAGCCTTCTTGCAGGGCCAGCTTGGGAAGCAACACCATCATGCGCCCCATCAGTGGGGCATGCTCTTCGGTGAGCAGCGCCATGGACGGGATGTGCAACTTGGGAATGATCAGGAAATGCACCGGCGCCCACGGGTGGATGTCGTGAAACGCATACAACTCGTCGTCCTGATAAACCGGTTTGGACGGGATTTTCCCGGCAACAATTTTGCAAAACAGGCAGTCCGGGTCACTCGGAACCACATACTCGATCATGCGGAAATCTCCATCGGTAAACCTTTGTTCATGCGCACCATGCCGGAAACAATGCGGTACAAAAACCAGACTGAAATGGCCAGCCAGGCCAGCCAACCCGGCAGGAAAAACAGCAACCACAGAGGCGCCGTGACCAAATACAGCAGCGCCGCAATGATGACGGTACGGATGCGCCAATTGAAGTGCGAAGCATGCCAGGTGCCTTCGGCGTCGCCACGCTTGACCAGATCGATGACCAGCGCAACGATGAGCAGCATCGGGCCGAACTGCCCCCCGGGAATCAGGGCAGCCACCGCCACGATCAGGTGCAAAACATAGCTGACCGTGCCCCAAGCATTGAGTCCGTTGAGCGTCTGCAGGTCCAGCTCGCGCCAAACTGGTTCGCCCTTGGGCGTTTCCGGCGTGGTGAAGTCCTGGGTCATGACGCGCTTCCCGACGCCTGCACTTCGCGCCCCTCGAGCTTGCGCATGGCCTTTTCTTCGAGGCCGCTGGTGCCTTCACGGCGCACCAGTTCGGCGATCACATCTGCAGGACTCAGACCGTAATGGGCCAGCGCAATCATGCTGTGAAACCACAGGTCGGCCACTTCATAGACGATCTTGGTTTTGTCGCCGCCGTGGTCAGCGTCTTTGGCCGCCATCACCACCTCGGTGGCTTCCTCGCCGATCTTTTTCAAAAAAGCGTCCGGGCCTTTGTGCAACAGGCGGGCCACATAGCTGGCCTCCGGGTTGCCGCCATGGGCGGGCAGTCGGGACGCAATGACAGCGGCCAGCGCCGCCAGCGAATCAGCAGAGTTTGGATCAGGGCGCATCAAACTTTGTAAATGGTTAGAGGGTCTTTCAGGACCGGGTCAACGACTTTCCAGGCGCCATTGTCATACACCGTGTAAAAACAACTGTGACGACCGGTATGGCACGCCAGGCCCGGCGTGTGGCCGGTCTGGGTCACCTTGAGCAAGATCACGTCACTGTCGCAGTCCAGGCGAATCTCATGGACGGTTTGCACATGGCCGGATGCCTCCCCTTTGAACCACAGCTTGTTGCGAGAGCGGCTGAAATAGACCGCGCGCCCCAATTCAGCCGTTTTTTGCAAAGCTTCGCGGTTCATCCAGGCCATCATGAGCACATCGCCCGTGCCCTGCTCCTGCGCGATGGCTGGAATGAGGCCTTGTGCATCCCATTTGAGTGTGTCTAACCAGTTCATGGCCAGATTGTCGATGATTTAACAAGCCAATAATCAGAGTCTGACCGGAATGCCGCGCGCCGCCATATGGGCTTTGGCCTGAGCCACGGTGAATTCACCATAGTGAAAAATGCTGGCAGCCAGCACCGCATCGGCCCCGCCAATTTGAATGCCGTCGGCCAGGTGGTCCAGCGTGCCCACGCCACCCGAGGCGATCACGGGCACACCGACCGCATCGCTGACGGCACGGGTCAGGGCCAGATCAAAACCGGCCTTGGTGCCGTCGCGGTCCATGCTGGTGAGCAAAATCTCACCGGCGCCCAAATCGGCCATTTGACGCGCCCAGGCCACAGCATCCAGACCGGTGTTTTTCCGTCCCCCGTGGCTGTAAACGTCCCAACCCTCGCCTGCAGCAAGACCCTGCGCATCCAGCCGAAGGGTATCCACTCCGGAGCGTCGCTTGGCATCAATGGCCACCACAATGCACTGGGCGCCATATTTTCGGGACGCCTCACGAATGACTTCCGGATTGGCGATGGCTGCCGAATTGAAACTTGTTTTATCGGCCCCGGCGTTGAGCAGGCGGCGCACATCGTCCACGGTGCGCACGCCGCCCCCCACGGTCAAAGGAATGAACACCTGGCTGGCCACGGCCTCAATGATGTGCAAAATCAGGTCACGCCCATCGCTGGTCGCTGTGATGTCCAAAAAGGTCAGTTCGTCGGCGCCCTGCTCGTTGTAACGTGCCGCGATTTCCACCGGATCACCGGCATCGCGCAACTCGACGAAATTGACCCCTTTGACCACCCTGCCGCCCGTGACGTCAAGGCAGGGGATGATGCGTTTGGCTAACACAAAACCGCCCGTCGCTCAGCCATTGAGCTCATCAGCCCGCTCTTGTGCGGCTTCAAAATCGAGATCGCCACTGTAGATGGCACGCCCGCAAATCACGCCCTCGATACCCTCATCTTCAACCGCGCACAGGGCTTCGATATCAGCCAGCTTGGACAAGCCCCCGGAGGCAATCACGGGAATGGTCAGCGCCTGGGCCAGGCGTACCGTGGCGTCAATGTTGATGCCCGTGAGCATGCCGTCGCGACCAATGTCGGTGTAAATGATGGATTCGACACCAAAGTCTTCAAATTTCTTGGCCAGGTCAACCACGTCGTGCCGGGTCAGCTTGCTCCAGCCGTCGGTGGCCACCTTGCCGTCCTTGGCGTCCAGACCGACGATGATGTGCCCACCAAAAGCGGTACAGGCGTCCTGCAAAAAGCCCGGATTGCGCACCGCTGCCGTGCCGATGATGACGTAGCGCAAACCCGCATCCAGGTAACGCTCGATGGTGTCCAGATCGCGAATACCGCCCCCCAACTGAACATCGACCTCACTGCCAACGGTCTTGAGGATCTGGCGAATGGCCGCCTCATTTTTGGGTTGACCGGCAAAAGCGCCATTCAGGTCCACCAGGTGGACACGGCGCGCGCCCTTGTCGACCCAACTGCGCGCCATGACCGATGGCTCTTCGCTGAAAGTGGTTGAAAGGGACATGTCGCCCTGTTGCAGGCGCACACAATGGCCGTCTTTGAGATCAATGGCAGGAATTAAAAGCATGATGCTTCAGTGGGGAAATGTGAAGAGGCTTCGGCTAGCGCAGCACGAAAGATGAAAAAATCAAGGATTCCAATGGAGGAAATTACGGTATAGGCTCAGGCCATGTTCGGCGCTTTTTTCAGGATGAAACTGGGTGGCAAAAATGTTATCACGGGCAATGGCCGAACTAAAGCGCTCGCCATAAACGGTTTCACCGACGCTGTGGCGCAGATCAGACGGTTTGGCGTAAAAGCTGTGCACGAAGTAGAAATAACTGCCGTCGGGCACATCACCCCAGACCGGGTGCGGCGCAGCACCATGGTTGTTGCGCCAAACCTGGTTCCAGCCCATTTGCGGCACCTTGTAACGGCTGCCATCGGGCTGTTTTTGACCCGCCAGGTCGAACTTGACCACCTGGCCGTGGATCAAGCCCAGGCCCGGGGTATCACCCTCGGCGCTGTGATCCAGCAACATCTGCATACCGACACACACGCCAAACAGCGGTTTGTTCGCGGCGGCTTCCAGCACCGACTGCAGCAAACCGGAGTCGCGCAACTCGCGCATGCAGTCCGGCATGGCGCCCTGGCCCGGCAGCACCAGCCGTTCGGCCGAGCGCACCACCTCGGGATCCCGGGTGATCACCACCTCAAACCCAGTGCCCGTGGCCGCCGCTTGGACCGCCTGGGACACCGAGCGCAAATTCCCCATGCCGTAATCCACGACAGCGACCTTCTTCCCGATGTCGTGATGGACGACTGAATTCATGACATGTTACTGATGATGATCAAAAAACCGGCGTAGCGGCCATGCGAGATCAGAGCGATCCCTTGGTCGATGGAATGCTGCCAACAGCGCGAGGATCGACCTCAAGTGCGGCACGCAGCGCACGCGCAAAAGCCTTGAACACGGTCTCGGCCTGATGGTGGGCGTTGGCGCCTTTAAGGTTGTCGATGTGCAAGGTCACGAGCGCGTGATTCACGAATCCCTGAAAAAACTCATGCATGAGTTGACTGTCAAAGTTGCCGATCATGCCGCTGGTGAACGGCACCTCCATGACGAGCCCGGGGCGTCCTGAGAAATCAATCACCACTCGGCTCAAGGCTTCGTCCAGTGGCACGTAGGCATGACCATAGCGTCGGATCCCCTTTTTGTCGCCCACGGCTTTGTAAACGGCCTGACCCAGGGTGATGCCCACGTCCTCAACGGTGTGATGGCCATCAATGTGCAGATCACCGTCCGCATCGATGTCAAGGTCGATCAGTCCGTGACGCGCAATTTGATCCAGCATGTGGTCAAAAAAACCGATACCCGTGTGCAAGCGCGACTTGCCCGTGCCGTCCAGATTGACATGCACCGTGATGTTTGTTTCCGCGGTTTGACGCGTGACATCGGCACAGCGCGGCAATGTCGTTGCCAAGTTATCAGGCAATTCTGTCAATGGATAGTTCGTCATGGAAGCTTGTCAACAGCAGAAAGAGCAAGGCAGCAAGGAGAATTCAATTCAATTTGATGCAATGGAGGCTTCGTGAAGACAGTTTAAAGACAAAAGCCATTTGCGCATCAAAACTCCAAAAAAAAGCCCGCTAACGCAGGTTATGAGCCGAAGCTGATTGTAAACCAGCGCCACCCGCACCGCGAGGGCGCTGATGGCCACCGGCGACAGCGCCTGCCCGTCGATCATGGGGTGACGCCCTGCGGCGCCGCTGCGGCCTCCGCTTGAGGCCCGGCCGCCGCCGAGCGCAGCGCGCAAAGCAACTGGTCCACGTCGTCGGCCTGGTGGGCCGCGGACAAGGCGATGCGCAAGCGGGCCGTGCCCTGCGGCACGGTGGGCGGGCGGATGGCGGGCACCCACAGGCCCTGCGCGCGCAGGCGCGCCATCGCGTCCAGCGCGGCGGCGTTGTCGCCGATCAAGAGCGGCTGGATCGCCGTCTGCGACGGCGTGAGCGTCCAGCCCGCGGCGTCGATCGCCGCGCTGGCGCCCGGCGCCAGGCCCCGGCGCAGCTGCGCGATCAGCGCGGCCAGATGCTGGCGGCGGCGTTGGCCCTCGGCGCCGAGCACACAGCGCAAACCGGCGCGCACCGCCTCGGCCAGCAGGGCGGGTGCGGCGGTGGCGTAGGTGTAGCTGCGCGTTTTCTGCAGCAGCCACTCGACCAGGCTCTCGGGCCCGGCCACGAAGGCACCGGCCACGCCCAGCGCCTTGCCCAGCGTGGCCATGTAGAGCACGCGCGGCGAAGCGCCCGGCCCGGTCAGGTCGGCGGCGGCCAGCGCGCCACGGCCCTGCGGCCCCAGCACGCCGAAGCCGTGCGCGTCGTCGAGCAGCAGCAGCGCATCGTGCCGTTCGCACAGCGCGTGCAGCCCGGCGATGTCGGCCACATCACCGTCCATGCTGAACACCGCGTCGCTGATCACCAGCTTGCGCCGCGCCGGGCTGACGGCGAGCAAGGCGCCGAGCCGGGCCAGGTCGCCGTGGGGGTAGCGGTGCACCGTGGCCTTGGACAGGCACGCGCCGTCGATCAGGCAGGCGTGGTTCAGCGCGTCGGAAAACAG
>Ga0172381_10003508_pt1 | contig 16572 bp, 17 predicted proteins | sample Leawel6488metaG_FD_119754 | JGI IMG/M metagenome (GOLD analysis project Ga0172381, IMG submission 119754) | Leachate microbial communities from a municipal landfill in Southern Ontario, Canada - Leachate well 64-88 metaG | ecosystem: Engineered > Solid waste > Landfill > Unclassified | place... | reverse complement strand
TTATAAGTCTTTTAATAAAAAAGTAAATAAGTATTTTCATTTTTTTAATTTGGCTTGTATCGCTTTAAAAAGTCCCCCCTTCTTAGAACAGCAAGGCCTGTCCCTCAACAAGACTTTTCATCTCCCGTTCCTTGATAACATCCCCTTCTTCCTTCTCGCCGGAAAGAAAGGGTGAGGAACTGGCGCATCGGCTTATGAAGCCTGTGCTGTTGGCATAGCAGTATTTGCATCCATGGGGACAGGTATCGTACATTCCAATATCGATGCTCTGGCAACAGCCACATTCTTTCCTCTGGTTCCTGTCTTTGGTCGCTTTGATGCCACGACCTTTCAACTCCGCTATCAAGGCGGCATCAATGCAACGGGCAGGGGTGATATGGTACCTGCTATAATCCTCAGGTTCCGAACAAGTGCACAACTCCATATGATGTTTGCCTGCAATGGTGCTGAAGGCTTCTGCAAGAGCCATTTTCGCATCCTGAGTGAAAGGTCGCAATCCTAGCCCCCTGGTGTTTCTCCTGGTCTTCCCGTACAGGTCAAGAAAGCTGAAGACACAACGTTTGGTATAACCTTCAAGAAGTGAGGCATACTTCTCAAAGCATTCAACATGGTATTCCACCGTATAGGTACCGGTAAGGAGGACCGGATCGTAGCGGAAGATGTTTTGAGAGGGTCCGATCACATCACTCAATCTTCGAAAGTTATCCAAAACAGTGAGCTTGTCAGGGACCCCCGGCTCAATGTCCTTCTTGTAACCTGTGATGGTGTACTGGAAGTAATACAGGTAATCCTTCAATTCCTTCAGATAAGACATCATGGGCAAGACATCCTTGGTCCAAAAGACAATGCAGTCGACAACCTCCGGCGATAGGGAAATCCTGCTCACCTGATGATAATTCATCGGATTTCTGGTGTAAAGGAAGCCTTCCTTGATCCGGTTGAGGAACCATGGAGCATAAAACGAGGGGATATCAGTGCGTCTGCTTGCGCTTAGTATCATACCATCCAAGTATATCTTTTTCCTCATGTTTTTGTCTTGGCAACAAATCATACTCATAGTACGAATATCGTAACAATAGTACCTTATGAGGGTAATTGATGATGAGTCAGGACAAACGGACGGGCTTCTCTGCCGACCGTCCTATTATGGGCCTCAGCCCAGAAACAGTTGATTTCAACTTCCTCTACAGCGATGACATGGATTCTTTCAAGAAGACAGAGTACCTTGGAAACGATAGTCCATGCGTAGCACTCAAACTCTCTTTTACAACTTCAAATGCTGATACGAACATCAAGATCCATCTTCCTTATATGAACGCCACCTCCTTTGATGGCGATGCAATCCAGAAGGTTCGCATTGAGTTTGGAACACTTATCGGGCTTGAGGAAGACAAGGAAGCATTCGTGCTTCTGAAGGAGCTCATTGAGTTCCTCAGACCGGTCCTTCCCCATATCATTGTGGATCATAACCTGTATGAGACTGATGAGAAGAAGATGACAGCGAAAGCTGTAACCGAATTCATACTCAAGAAGCTGGATGTAACAGGCAGTCTGTACAAGAAGGTATCCTCCAATCTTTGATTCGGAGACTGGCGATTTCAGGATACTCCCCCTTGAGGGAACAGTCCTAACCCAGTCTTGTATGACGATGCAGACAATCCGTCTTGTTCAGATGAACTATAGGAATCACCTGCATGGGAAGAGGAAGAGAATCAGCGGAAAGCCATCAAAGCGGAATCATTGAATTCTATTTCCCAAAATCAAATTATTTTAAGTTTTGGGAAATAGACTGTGAATTCCAGAATGAAGCCATTATTCTGAAAGCCATCTTGATATGTCCTTTATGATTATTCCTTCGTACAGCGTTTCATCATGCCCGGTCCTTGCTATCAGCATCTTCGGGTAAGCATCCTTGATTGGAAGCAGGGGCGTGACTTCTCTCGTAAACGTCTCTTCGTTTGAGATGTCATCGGAAACCTGTATGTATATCTTCTCGCTTTGCCTGATTGCAACGAAGTCAATCTCTTTCCTGTAAAGCTTGCCGACGTAGATCTCATAGCCTCTTCTGAGTAGTTCGATGGCTACGATGTTTTCGTAGATTCTTCCGTAGTTCATGTTTTTTGTACCTATCAGCGCATACTTGAATGCAGGGTCACAGAGATAGTATTTCTCTTGTGTTGAAAGATACTTCTTTCCCTGGATATCGAATCTGCTGACCTTGTAGAATGCAAAGGCATTGCAGAGATACTCGATATAAGCCGAGATGGTCTTATGATTCACTTTTTCCTGTGAGCTCGTGAGGGTATCAGCTATCGAACGAACGGAGATTGGATTAGCAATATTGTCCATGAGAAACGGAATCAGTTTGTTCAGAAGGCTCCTGTTCCGAATCTTATACTTATTGCATATGTCCCTTACAATCAGTGTGTTCAGGACTTCCTTGTAATAAGCAGTCCTGTCTTTCGGATCTTTGTAAGGGTATGAGCCAGACATTCCGCCAATCAGTACATATTCCCTAAAGGCTTCATTGCTATCGTTCGAGCCGAAATATGCCAGGTATTCCAGGAATGAGAATGGAAACACTTCGATGGACATCGTTCTGCCTGTGAAAAGGGTTGCCAGATTACTGCTGAGCAGAAAGGCATTGGAACCTGTTATATAGATGTCATACTTCTCTGAATTGTGAAGCCAGTTTATTGCCTTCTCAAAGCCTGGACACATCTGGACCTCATCAATTGCGATTATGTTGGCAGGACCCTCCCTGTATCCTGATTCAATGTAATTATACAGAAGATGATAATCATTTAGGGTTTCAGCATCAGGTGAGTTGTAATCAACGGCAATGATGTTCGCAGTGCTGTCCTTTTCCTTCACCTGTTTCAGAAATGACTTTAGAAGACAGGACTTTCAGGACCTTCGTATTCCCGTTATCACCTTGATATCTGGAGTTCCTTTCATGTTCCACAGCCTGCTCAAATATGCAGGACGATTGATTATGTTCATAAGACTATAGTAGACAATCTATTTCCATTCATGCTTCAACAAGAGGAAAAATATCCACCGCAAAAGTAATAATCAAAGGCGAAAACCAGATATGTTCTGCTGTAAAGAGCGCAAAAAAGCAAATCCTACAAGTGGCTCTCATTGGCCCTCAAGGACCAGAGCTTCTACAAGTCTGCCATTGCTAACTTCCAAAGCAGACCATTCCATCAAAAGGTGATATCAAGGAAAAGCTGCTCGCTAAACAACTCGACCTGCGATGGCTTTTTCGGCAGATTGAAGAATGAGATGTTCCATATCCGTTCATGGTCTGGGGTATCAATCGAGGCTTTTGCGCCCTGCTTGATGATTACCTCTCTTGGTACAATGAGAAACGAATCAAGATGTCTTTAGGAGGGAGGAGCCCTCTTGAGTATTACAGGAGTCTTGGTCTAGCATCAGAGAAAAGTCAAACTTTTTGTCCGATCCCCACGATCTTGCAAGTATTGGAGGAGTCGTCACGATGACGGGGATGAAAGAGCAGTATATACTGAAGCATATGCACCTTTCGAAGAAGGACTTCCTTTCCTATGGTTTCCACCTGCTGTTCAACTCCCTGACAAAAGAGGTACCCCTATGATTCTTGGTATTGTAACTGCCGTTCTCTTTCTCCTATGCAGCATAAAGTTCCTCACCCGACGCGTTTCATCCAAGAAGATTGATCATCTTGCCCTGAGACTGCATCCGTATGTGGGGTTCGCCTTACTGGCTTGTGCCTTCCTCCATGGGATTCTGGCACTCAGGTTGCGTTATCAGCGTCCGGTTCCCATGACAATCCTGGGTATTGTGATGTTCCTGGGAATCCTTGTACTCTCTCTCAGCTGTATCCTCAAGGGGAAAAACTGGCTGTCCATACATAGGGCAGCGGTCCTTGCGGTCCTTGTCTGCCTAATCGTCCATGTGGCGCTGGGCATCACAAGTTTCAATTCCTATCAGAAAGCGGTTGCTTCCCTCTCTACGGAGGACTATGATCTGGATATCGGCAGGATCGCCGACGGTACGTACGAGGGCCAATATGATGCGGGCTATATCTTTGCAAAGGTAAAGGTCTCGGTTAAAGAAGGAAAGCTTACCTCACTGGAACTTCTGGAGCATCGAAACGAGCATGGTGCCCCGGCAGAACGGATTATTCCTTCCATTCTTAAGGAACAAAGCCTGGAAGCGGATGCGATCAGCGGGGCGACCAATTCCAGCAAGGTGATCAAGGCTGCAATTGTAAATGCGCTGTCAGGACAGGAGAAGAAAAAATGAAAGTAGCAGTTGTCTATGGACAGAAACATCAGGGAAACACCTACAAGGTAGCCCAGTTGTTGCTTTCCCGGCTTGATTGCAGGAAGGAGGATCTCAAGGAGTTCTGGGTCAATGGCATGGGACAGTGTGTCGGCTGCTACCAATGCATATTGCATGACGAGAAGCTGTGCCCCCATAGAAATCAGACCGAACCCATCATAACCGCAATCCAGGAGGCCGAGGTGGTCATCTTCGCCTCTCCCAATTACTGCTTCGGCATGACCGGCCAGATGAAGTCCTTCTGTGACCATATGGCGTACCGATGGATGGTCCATCGCCCGTATGATATGAGGGACAAGATAGGCATCGCCATCTCAAGTACCGCGGGAGCAGGCGCCCCGACAGTGGCAAAGGAAATTCGCAAGCAGTTCAGCTGGTGGTCCATAGGAAGGACCTACCTCCTGCCCTTCACCGTCTGGGCGGGAAGCTGGGATGAGATTGAAGCAAAGCGGATGAGAAAGCTTGAGAAGCGGGTATCAGCCCTGGCAAGGAAGGTCAATCGTACGGCAGGTCATTCAAAACCTTGTCTGAAAACCCGGTTCCTGTTCTCCCTTATGAAAAGGATGCATCTCAAGGCCTCCTGGAATGAGATGGAACGGAAATATTGGGAAGAACAGTTCATAAGGAAATAAATTCCTGTTTATCCAAGAGGAGACCGAGTTATGGAATACGGGCGATACCTTTCTGAGGTGATTCCCTCCAAGGACAGTCTGAAACTAGTCCAGGAGGAAGCGAAGAAATACCAAGAGGCACATACAGCTGAGGAATGCCTTACCACCGCACTTACCCTGTATCAGAGTGACAACTTCCAGATTCAGGAAGTGGGGGTCCTGCTCTGTGGATACAGTGGAAAGGAAAGACCTGAGGCGATCGGGTTCTTGAAGAATACAGTAAGCAAGCATGAGAGCTGGAAGGTCCAGGAGATACTTGCCATGGCCTTTGATATCCATTGCAGGACTATTGGATATGAGAATGCCCTGCCTCTCATCCACGAGTGGTTCGCCTGCAGCGATGCCAACGTGAGACGCAGTGTGTCCGAAGGATTGAGAATCTGGACGAACAGGCCTTATTTCAAGAGCCATGCTGAGGAGGCAATCCGTCTGCTTGCAGCCCAACGCTATGATCCAAGTGAATACTGCAGGAAATCAATCGGGAATGCGTTGCGCGACATCAGCAAGAAATTTCCCCAACTCATCAGGAGTGAATTGGAAAGTTGGGATATTTCCTCCAGGGAGATACGACAGGTCTCTCTCCTGGCAGGAAGATTTGTGTAGAGGATACTGCAAAAGGAGAGTGGCATGAATGGGAATATTTCCTCATTGATTGAACGGCTCAGTAGCAAGGATCCCAATGATGCGTACCAAGCCTTGTTGAACTTGTTGGAGGAGAGCAAGCTCTCCCCCTCCGTCTACAAATTCTTTGGTACGTTTGTCCCCATGATCAATGACAGCAACTCGTATATCAGGACCAGGGGGCTCCTTCTGATAGCAGCCAATGCCAAATGGGATACGGACAACAGGATCGACGGCATCCTTGATGAATATATGAAGCACATAGTCGATGAGAAGCCAATCACCGCACGGCAGGTCATCAAGGCATTGGCGAAGGTCGCTTTTTACAAACCGGCCTTGGCAGCGCAAATCAAGGAAGCCCTGAGGAACGCCGACACCTCCTCCTACAACGGCAACATGAGGCCCCTGGTGGACAAGGATATCGCCACCGCACTGCAAGAAATCAAGTAAAGATGGCTTCGACAAGAAGCCATCATTGGTACTCGGATGCCAATCCTGATGAGAATCGGTCGACTTCCTCCTTGGTCGGAATGGAGGTCTGAGCTCCGCTACGGGAAACCACGATGGCACCGACAATGTTCGCATACCTGATGGCTTCCCCGATGTCCTTGCCCTGGGCAAGAGCGGTGGCGAAGGCGGCGGAGAAGGAATCCCCCGCAGCCGTGGTGTCGACGATAGGGACATCGGGTGTGGGATAGGTGGCTATGGGTCCGTCAGGTTGCTGCAATACCTTGGCCCCCTCCCGGCCTACGGTCACAACGACGCCTTTCACTCCATAGGAAAGTAAGATACGCATTCCCTTTTCCAGGTCCTGCTCACCAGTCAGCATCCGCAGTTCCGTCTCGTTGGGCTTGATGAAATCGATATACTGGTAGATTTCGGGAGGCATCGATTTCGGTGCGGGGGCAGGGTCAAGGATGACCAGCTTGCCCAATTGCTTGGCAAGTTTCGCGACATACAGCACGGTATGTAAAGGAATCTCCATCTGGAGCAGGACGATATCACATCGTCTCAGCACCTCTAGATGCTCGTCGATATATGCGGTGTCAACCGTGGCATTCGCTCCGGGTATGACAATGATGGAGTTGTTCCCTCGTTTGTCCACCTGCACGATGGCAATGCCGGTGGAGGTCTGCTTACGGATGGCAAGATGGGTGGTGTCGACTCCTGCAGACTTGAGACTTTCTGCAAGCAGCGTCCCATAGGAATCACCGCCCAAGGCCCCAAGCATCACCGTATGATTACCCAACCTCCCTGCGGCAAAGGCCTGGTTCGCCCCCTTGCCTCCAGGAATCAGATCCAACTGATCGGCCAGTTCCGTCTCTCCCTCAGCGACCAAATGCTGCACATTGATACGGAAGTCAATATTCAGGCTTCCGACAACAAGAATCTCCATAGTATCTTCCTCTCTTGATCTTACGTAATGTGTTTCTCAAAAACAAAGCAAAGGCAAGAAAAAAAACCTCTTACACAAGCACCCCGCTCCCATACGACAAACAGCATTCCTTAAGCAACCGTACGAATCCCTCCCTGTCAATGCCCATGCAGACAGTGGCATTCGGTTCCGGCCTATGAGGATTGACCCGTTTGTCGGCGAAGGTCATCCCTGTGGTATACTTTCCTTGCGTCTCCACCTGCACGTACAGGTTCTCGGTAACGAACAGCTCAGGACGCATCAGATAGGCAATGATGACAAAAAGGATGGGGGCGGTGACCCTAAGTATGGAATAACCGAATTCCGCAGTAAAGATATACCCTAAAATATTACCCATTGCTTCTTACCTCCCTGATCAGCATTTTCTGCCGGCTTTTCGCCATAAAGGCCTGGGCCGCAACAAGCATGATGATGACTCCTTGAATAATCGAGATCATTTCACTGGTCATGTCCGCACTGGTCGCCATCTTGTCGGCGCCGATGCGAAGATAGGCCAAAAAGAATGCGGCAAGGGGAACAAACTGAGGTTTGTTCTTTGCAAGGATCGCCACCACGATGCCATCAAACCCATACCCCGGAAGTTTTTGCCACTGGAAGCGATCATACATACCAAGGACCTCTACCGCACCACCCACTCCTGCGACAAATCCGCATTTTGGATTTTTGAACGTAGTATTGGCGAAATACTTCGCCAGATAGAAGAAAATGAAGTTGAGCATAAGTGAGGAGACCAACACGTTCGAGCCCCATTTCTTATCCAACCACGCAGGAATGAAACAGATGATGACACCGATGCTTTCCTCCCGAGAATGCAAACAATCGGGAACACGATACTGGGCGTAGGTCTCATACACCGTATGGCGCCAATAAGGACTATCCTTATCCTTCGGACTGGAAAACAAGCTTTTGTATATCCTTGCGGTAATTGTCTGCAATAAGCCCATATCCTCGTTCGCAAATGCCCTGAATCCCTCTTTTAGATAGGATTCGGCTTCAGTCACGTCGTATCCAAGTTGCTCCCACGATTGTATGGCCGCCACGGTAATACATTCAGGAGCACCAGAACCGGGTACATGACTTTGCCACATGAGCCGGAGGTATGCATCGCTTTGCAGCTCGACATCCGTAGCAGCAAGCCAGGTCTGCTCATCCTCTCCCAATACTGTGGGGATTGCTTTTTCTGTCAAATCAGCAATATATTTCCAAGCCTTCATACTTTCCTCTCCTTAAGATTTTCTACGGTAATCACTTTATCAATGGTATCGGCGGCTTTCATCAGGCTTCCGTAATCAATAAGACCCGCCTGGCTACCTTCCTTCGTTATCGATATCCCTCCCGCATAGGAGGCAAGCTTGATGGCCCTCACGATATCCTCTCCCCAATACAAGCAGCAAGCCAAGGCGGCTATGAAGGCATCAGCAGCCCCTGTGGTATCAACAGGAACGAACGGTGCCGCATTGAAGCGAAGCGAATGCTCTGTATCCTTGAAATAACAACCATTCCCTCCAAGCGTGATAATGACAGCCTTGGCACCCATTTGAAGGAACAAATCGGCACGTTCCTCAAGCGTTTGGCAATTCGGGGACATTTTCTTGGCTTCCAGCTCATTGGGAATGAAGTAATCGACATCCTTAAGCAAAGCCGGGCTGCAACGATGGATTGAGGCGGGCTTGACCATGGTACGTATTCCCCTTTTCTTGCAAAGCGAGATCGCATGGATGACCGTGGCCTCGGATAATTCCGTCTGCAACAGGCAATAGGAAACATTGTCAAAGGCATCCAGGTGCGCATCGATATCATCACAACAGAAATGGGCATTGGCACCAAGATATACCGTGATGGTACTCTCCCCGTTATCAGGGACATAGATATAGGCCTTGCCTGTACCTTGGCGGGGATCCATAATGACATGTTGCATCTCGACATGGGAATCATGCAAAGTACTGAAGATGGTGAGCCCTTCGTTATCCTTGCCAAGGCGCGACAGCAGGCGTACCGGCACTTCCAGCTTAGCGACACCAACCGCCTGGTTCGCACCCTTGCCCCCCGGGAGGCTGGAGCATTCATGCACAATGCTTGTAGTCCCCGGACTCAAGGTGTCAGGGCAATGAAGGATGATATCCATATTGCTGGACCCAATCACCAAAATACGTGGTTGCACGACATGGGAGGGAGCCTCCAGGCTCTTTCCTCGCACTATGGTCAAATCGGTAGAGTCCACGACAGGATTCTCAACATGCTCGATGGCATTGATCAATGTCTGGGTCGCCGCCTCCCCGACAGCGGAGGCTGGTCTCACAATTCCTGAAAGCTTCGGGACCAGGAACCCGTCATCCGGGGAATCCAGCAGCGACAGGACCGAAAGATCCCTGGGAATGACGATATTGTAGGCATGCGCCTCATGGTATATTGTATCCGCGATATGGGTACCACCACAGACAACGACACTGATTTTCTGCAGAAGTATCTGCTTGAAGGAGGTCTCGCCCTCAAGGTCCATGACATACTGATCGCTGGAAGGAATGGAATGATCGAACAAGCAGGACCGATACCCTTCAATAAAGTCCTTATCCTCGCCCTCAACAAGACAGGCGATTGACACATGATGCTCCGCAATGGCCATTTCAGTCAGGCGATACCCAAGCATTTTCCTGTCGACTCCCAACGTCAGAGTGCCCTTGTCATCCAATGGCTGGCAACCTAACGAGATGAGAGGGATACCCTCCCCCAAGTATTGATCGCACAAGAGTCTTGCATCCTTCCTTGCCTCCTGCCACAGAATCCCGTCAGGATTCTGACGGGCAAGGGAAAGCAATGTCTTCTTCTCCTCATCAAGGGACCCGCTACAGTAGGTAAGGAGAAGACTATAACCATTTGCTTTCGCAGTACGAAGAATACTTGACAACAGAAAGGAATCGCGAGAAGAAGTCTTGAGCAACAAAGCAATAAGAAAGGACTTCGTCTCCTTTTTCTTGATATTTGGATAGGGAGTATAGTTGTATTCCTTGATAACCTGAAGAATCCGTGTCCTTGTTTCCTCACTGATGCCGGCATCCTTGCCGTTCATCACCTTTGAGACTGTGGAGATTGAGAATCCTGCAAGCTTCGCGATTTCCTTGATATTCAGCATGCCATACTCCAGAAAACTGTTTTCCTAAACCTTTTTCAGTATACCCCGCTTTCCGTGTCTGTCAACAAAAAAGAAACAATTTTCCGAAACTGTTTCCCTGAGGTGTACCATCCTCTTGACAAGCGAACAATCGTTCTCTTATTATTGCCAGCGAACAATTGATAGCCAATGGGAATGCTTATTGTTCTTGTGAGGGAAAGGATGAAGAGGAACACCAAGGAGATTATCCTGCTGGAAGCACTCAAGCTATTTGCACACTCAGGCTATGAGGGGGTGTCCGTACGTGATATCGCCCATCAACTGGGAATACAGCAGAGTTCGCTCTACAAGCATTATGCAAGCAAGGAAGACATCTTCGAGTGTATTGTGAAACACATGGAAGAGGAATGCCTGACAAGGACGCGGCAACTAGGCATCCCTGAGGGAGATCTTTCGTACGCAGCCCGCCAATTCGGGAAAATACCTGTCGCCACAATGGAATATATCGGGGAGATGCAATTCAGGTATTGGACCGAAAATCAGTATGCGGTGGCTTTCCGAAGGATGCTGTCCCTGGAGCAATACCGAAATGCAAAGATGGCTTCCCTGTATCAACAGTTTCTTGTTGAGGGGGCGGTCAGTTATTTGCGCAATCTATTCTCACAAATGGCAGAAGAAGGAGTGCTCTCAAAGGAAAATCCCAAAAGATTGGCGATGGAATTCTATGGACCGATCTTTTTGATGATGACCCTTACCGACAGCACTATGGATGAGGAAGAAGCAGTCGATATCGTGAAGGAACATATCAGAGGGTTCATGGAACGTTATGGGCTTGATAGCAGGAAATAAAGGAAGAGGGAGATAAGAATCATGGAAAATCAGTTCGATCTGCAGAAGTATCTGGAAAAAGGGGTACAGGGAATTGTGAAAGATGTGCTACGTTCCACTCTGTCGGATCCTAAGGAAAGTGTGTTCATGGCTACTTATGCCTTGGCAAGCAAGGACGCCTCCAAGCTTCGGGACAAAGCGGAAAAGAATGGAGAGCATATCCCTCCCTTCTTGATCGCTAGCATCACCAGCAAGTGCAACCTGCACTGCGCAGGTTGTTATGCCCGGACGAACCATTCGTGTTTCGACGGGGAGAACCCTCAGCAGCTCACCGACCAGCAATGGCTTCGCATCTTTAGGGAAGCGAAGGACATGGGAATAGGATTCATACTGCTTGCAGGGGGTGAACCTTTGATGCGCCGTGATGTAATAAAGATGGCAGGGATGATCCCGGAGATCTTATTTCCCATATTCACCAACGGGACGTTGCTTGATACTGAATATCTCCAAGAATTCCAGAGGAACAGGAATCTGGTGCCTGTATTCAGCATCGAAGGCAAACAGGACCAGACGGATACCCGCCGTGGAAGCGGAACCTATGAGAAGGTGCTCTCCTCAATGGACAAGATGAAGGAACATCATCTGCTTTTCGGTTCTTCGGTGACAGTCACCAAAGGGAATCTCAAGGAAGTCACCTCCGCTGAGTTTTTGGACAAGCTGCAGACTCGTGGGTGCAAGCTGGTCTTCTACATCGAGTATGTCCCAGTGACTGAGAGCAGCAGTGAATTGGCTTTCGGTGACGAAGAGAGGCTGATCCTCAAGGAACAAGTGGAGCAGTTGAGAAAGAAGCACCCCTCGATGGTGTTCGTATCCTTCCCCGGGGATGAAAAGGAATCCGGTGGGTGTCTTGCTGCAGGAAGGGGCTTTTTCCATATCAACTCGCAAGGTGGTGCGGAGCCTTGTCCTTTCTCCCCGTATTCGGACATCAATGTCAAGGATGCTTCCTTGCATGAGGCCCTGCATTCAAAACTGTTCAAGGGCCTGGAGACCCAGCATCTGCTCTTGGAGGATCATCCTGGCGGGTGTGTGTTGTTCGAGCAACGGAAGAAAGTGGAAAAGCTTCTCGAGGCATGACGTCCTCTTGAAGAAGATTCTGCAAATCAGAGCAAAGGCCTCGTCAAATTATTGAGGGACAAAGCGAATGCTCGTTTGAAAGAAAGACTCCTCTCCAAAAGACTGGATGAAAAGGGGCACACCCCTTTCAGTCCAATCAGATACATAGCACCTTTCAACATTATGAGACTTGAAATCAAACACCTCCAATAAGTCGGACTCATTGGAGGTATATAGATTACTTTCAAGTTACGCGGCTACAAGAGTACCAGAATGGAGTGTGTGAGCGATGAGATGGTGGCAGAAATCCAGGAAGGGATAAACAAACTGCCGAGAGGGATATTGAGGGCAGGATGCAAAAGGAAGTGTTCCTTGAGCTTTTTCCCATAGAAGGTTGTATCTTCTTCACAGAAAATCGCTTGAATTTATGACAAATAGTTTTATAATTCGGGTTCTTTTTACAAAATTTTCAACAACAGTTTCAAGGAAGAGATAAACAAGACCTGTCACCCTGCAAGCACCAGTAACCGATCAGAAAGAAGCTTTTTCATTCGTTCTTGCAGTTCACTGGAGACAAAGCTGGTTTCAATGAGAACTTTGAAGGTTGGCTCGAGGTCCTGTAGCTTCTTGATAAGATTAAGAACTACCCGTTCCTCTATCCCAAAACGATTTCCAAGTTGAAGAAAAGTCGAGCACGAAAGATTCGCCTTTTCCCCACACAAAGTTAGCGCCATTTCCTCTGTATCTTTAGGAATGAGGAGTTGCACCGGCAAAAGATCGTACGCAGGGGCAAGAATAAAAGTTCCTGGAGCCTCTGCAATAAGAGAAAAATTCTTCAAATGCATATCCGAATTCCCTGTCACAAAACAAAAAAGGAGCAAGTAATAGAGGTTCGTAATGTCAAGCAAAGGACGACTGGACCATTGTCGGAGAATTTTTGCACACTGTTCATATGAACCTTTGTACTTGTCTTCTGTCAATCGTCCTGAAAGCTGACAAAAATCTTCCATGGCAATACGCTGCTTTCCCTTTCGATCTATACGCCTGGTGATATATGCGAGTTCTCCATTTTGCAAGGTAATCAATGCATGGGGGACTGTAGCAATATCCGCTGCAGTGGCCATATGCATAACCAAGTCCTCAGCTTCCGGAAGTTGTCCATACTCCTGAGATTGGGGTTTAAGGATAAAACCCGTAGGGGTATCGACAATCGTTAATCGTGGTGGTTGGCCTTTCTCTCTCTGCAAAGTCAATGACAGCTTCTTCTGCACCCCAGGTATCGTGATGCCTTTGCCCGTTGCTTTGTAGGCAATTGCCTCGAGTTGTTCCTGAGACAAATCAATACAAGGAGGTTCGTTAGTACCAAAGAATTTTTTGCTACAGGCTACATGCCATTGTCCTTCCACAGGTTTTCCACAATACAGACAAGTTTTCATTGTAGCGCCTCCACTGATACTGCTCCAATGCAATCGCGACAGACAACCAGGAGCAGTCCCATTCTATCGCGAGCATCAAGTTTCCAGTTTTTCATAGAAAGGGTGAGCAACCAACCTTCAGGGATGAGTCCGTCAAAAAAAGGGAAGAAAAAAGAGCTCTCAAAGGGTTGCTTCTGCAAAGGCATCGTCAGGCTTATGCTTTGAGCATCAGGCTTGGCCAGATAATCAGAATCATAGGTAAAAGCATATCCCTTCTCAGTCTCTTCTATAATTCCAGCATACAAAGCGTTACAGAAGACTTTGCCCTTACGAAATCCTGATTTCATTCAATTTCTCCTTCCCTAGGTTTCTTGCCTGGGGTCGCCCTACTGCCAAACATTGCCAAAGCCTGGTTTACCTTATCAAGTCGGACCGTGGTTTTGCCTTGCTCCAAATCTCGGATGAAGCGCAATCCCAATCCGGAACGGAGTGCAAACTCTTGCTGTGTCAGTCCTGCTTTTTTCCGTTCTCCCCGTAGATAGGTTCCGATAGGATTCTCTTTATCTCGTTTCATAGGAATACCATATACCCGATTGGGTATGTTATCAAGACAAATACACAGTATTATAACCTATTGGGTATAATTTTATGATATTATCATTAATATATACCCGATAGGGTGTATATTAGTACTTTTCCCCTAATATGAATCCAAAATTTCAAGTCGGCTTTTTATGGTTAGGTAAACGTATTTTCCTGCAGTGAGTTTATAGACCCTAATGTAGGAATTCTGAAAACAACTTACTCTTCTTTCGATTTTTCGATGTCTCTCCCTCCCAAAACTTCCTCGTTCTTGAATCGGTACAAGCAAATTCAATTGAGCTAGCATCTTTATGATATGGCTCTTATTAACTGAAAGATAAATATTCAATAAGCAAGAGTAAACCGTATGGTACGCTGCCAGAGTTCACCAGGATTTGTAACTAGGGGAATAAGGACTTGTTGGGGTTCAAGGGCGAATGCACAGAAGGATGTCCCCTTGATGTTTCCTTCTATTACTGTCTCATCTCCGAGAAACTCACCGGTGTAGAGCCAGATATCAGGCGCATCCGTCTCTACAGAAAGAGAATAGAGGGAACCTTTCACGTTTCCCCTACTGGTGTGCAAGGCATTGTTGATTCCTTGTCCGGTTGTCTTAAGCAAACGCCCCCGGGTAAAATCGAAGGGCGTACCCGCAACAGACAAGGATTTCTGAGGAACAAAATGAGAATCATTGGGATAGAATTGGGTGGCGGGAAAGAAACCGTTATGGTTCCCCACGCTGGTGGTGAAATCCCCGTTGAGATTCCAATACGCATGGCTGGTCAGATTAAAGAGAGTCGGCTTATCCGTACGTGCCTGGAGATTGATGACTATTGTCCCTTGGTCAAGAGAATAGGTACAGGAAAACTTCCTGTTACCAGGGTAGCCTTCCAATCCGTCAGGGAGAGCGGCCTCCAGTGTCATCGACTCAGTACTCAACTTCGTCATAGTCCATTTTAGATGAGAAAGGGAGGCCTCTCCTCCATGGAGATGATTCAACCCCTGCTCATTGACAGAAAGCTGACATATCCGTTTCCCAATGGGGACCAACCCCTGCTTGATCCTGCCACAAAGCGGACCAACAACAGCCCCTGCATAGGAAGGAGGATTTTTCTCATACATAGCTATCGACGAAAGACCCATCAGCGGCGAGGGAAGACCTTTCAGGACAAGCCGTGCCATTGAGCAACCATGCTCATGTATCAAAAGTGACAGCCGTTCATTCGCAATCTGGAATAATCTTGCCATGCGCCCATCCTGCTATCGCAGCAACAACACCGCACCCATGTGGGTTGGGTTGCTCTTGCGCACCTCAGAGAGCAATTCCTGCGCCTTCCCTTTCTCCCCCTTCCCATAATATCCTAAAGCAAGAAGGAACTTGCAATGAATTCTATTGCGTTCATCAAGGTCATCCTCAAACAACTGCATATCAGGTAGGGAGACTGCAAAATAATCGACCTTCATTCTGTCGAAATAATGAGCCTCCCCATAATCAATCAGCCGATTGAATCGAATAGCGGCACCCTTCTCATCACCAAGTTTCCTGCAGGCAAGCCCTTGGTACAGAATCATATCGGCTGGCTGATCATAATAGAACATGACCCCCGCAGGCTCCATCTCACCCAAGGTGGCAAGGGAGAATTCAGCCCTAGCCCTCTCCTCCTTACCCATCTGTTCATAGCAACAACCTTTGTAGTAGTGGATATCATTATCCTTACGTCCTTCAAGTTTGCCTTCTCCCAGATTTTGAGGATACCTCAACGAACTGTCAAGCAACCTGAGGGCCTCCTCGTAATCACCTTTTTCCATAGCAGAGCGAGCCATTTCCCTGAGAGCGAACACGTATTGGGATGAGACACGACCTTCCCCCCCTTCCCAAGGATGGAATTTGTGGGAACACAGGAAGGCATACGATTTCTCGTGTTGCCTGTCCAGATTGAGCAATGTCACATAACAGGTCATGAGATCATCCCTCTGGATAATAAGATTTGCATGTTCCTGATAGTTTTCCAGCCGTTTTTTCACACTCATCCCCATTTTCTGGTAGAGCTGGTCGAGTTCCATGAAGACCCGGGCATCAGAATTATCCAGGCGGTAAGCTTCCTCAAGCTGAGCTCTCGCCCCAGCCTTGTCCTGTTTCTTATTGAAAAGTACCAAGGCAAGATTCCTATGGACCGTAGCAAAGGAATTCTTAGCCTCACTGCTACGTTTCCAGTACCCATAAGCTTCCTCATATCGAAGCTTGTCATAGCAAAGGTTACCGAGCATATACAATGCAACGGGATCCTCGGCATCCTGTGTGATAGCATGTTTGAGGACCACCTGATCAAAAAGTGTATTGGCAAAGACACAGGAGACATCAGCCTCTCTCGCCTTTATAAGTAATGACCGCTCATCCTCTCCTCTCAAGAAAGCAATATACGCACGGTAATAGTCAATCATAACATGATCACCTTGGTATCTGGTAAG
>Ga0172381_10003507_pt1 | contig 16573 bp, 15 predicted proteins | sample Leawel6488metaG_FD_119754 | JGI IMG/M metagenome (GOLD analysis project Ga0172381, IMG submission 119754) | Leachate microbial communities from a municipal landfill in Southern Ontario, Canada - Leachate well 64-88 metaG | ecosystem: Engineered > Solid waste > Landfill > Unclassified | place... | reverse complement strand
TGAAGATTTTAATCGAGGGGAAAAAGTTTATTTTTCCCTGCCCGAAATAAAAAAAGAAGTAAAAATCGAAGCACAAAAAAATCTTTATGAAGACTTTAACAAAGGGGAACAATTAAGTTCCCTTGAGCAACAAGTGCTCAATCTTGAGCACGTAACCCCGAATCAGCCCATTGCTAATGTTATGTATGAGTTAATAAAAAATAATGAGGGTAAACTGACAAAAACTACCCTTACTAATCTTGTGTATTTTAAATTTAATCACAAAAGAAAAAGGGAAGCTAGTATCGGGGTAGTAGCAAGTGACTTGCTAAACCCTAAGTACGTTCTGGGCGGGCAAGATAGAAGATACAAAGTGCCCGTTTGTTACAGGGTAGATAAAAAGGGCAACTATACCCGGGACGCAAAGGGGTTTTATACAACTATTGCCCCTAAGTAACCCTTACTTAACCCTTTTCAAACCCTGCTTAGTTAATTCTAAGCAGGGTTTTTTATTGCTTAATCATTATAAATACATAACTAATTGATATTATTGAATAAATACACTCTCTACAATCAGTTTTAAAGCGTTAAAAAAACAAAGTAATACTAATACAAGGGTAATAAGATTCTAAGCATTTACACAAGCATATAGAGTCAAGTCTTTTTTTAAAAAAAAGAAGAATAAATAAATAAATAAAAGATAATAAAGAGAGTATTGAGTACTAAGCACTCAAGCAATATAAGAGAGTACTGTATAATGATTAGTGTTGTGTTGTGTCAAGATTAAGTTATAGTGTGTATGTAGTTCCCTGCTGTAGTAGTTCTGTAGTTCTATTGCATATAGCAACATAGTTTGAGAGTTCTGATGGGATACGTGTTGCATATATGCAACATAGCACTTTAGTAATGGTCACTATTCTCATTTCTAAACCACTCAAAAAGCACTAAAAAATATAATGATTATAAGCACTTGCAATCATTGGGCATTACAAAAAGTTACGTTAATAATTATTATCAGTCCCTGTGCCCCTGTGTATAACTACATATTGCGATAAATGTAATGATATTAAGTAGTTACCCCTCCCCCCTCAAGAAATGTGGGGTGTCCCCCCTTCTGTTTTGCGATAGGGACACCACCGTAAATTTTTCCACCAAAACTCTCTGAAAAAGAGTTAAGGAAGCCACAAACTCAACTTCCTGTCTAAAAGGAAATAGTTTAATGGGTGAAGTCCTAACCTAAAAGGAACAGGAATCAAAGGAAACAGTATAGGAACAACAGGAACTTAGACTCCAAACTAAGGAACTAAATTCCTGTTCTCCTAAAGCTCCTAAAGCTCCTTAGATTCCTTAGATTCCTAAAGGAACTAAGGAACAAGAGGATTATCTTTTCTCTTGACACTGATAGCCATAGTTGCGTACAATGAAAGTAAAGGAGTAAGTGTATGGAAACACAGGAAATAGAGTTAAAAGTAGGAAAGTTCGGAGTAGGAAAGACTAAGTTAGATGCAGGGAAGATAATGTACACGTGGGATGCTGTTCGGGAGTGTGACCGTGATTCCTGTCCTGCTTTCATCCAGTGTCCTCACCCTAAGGAATCATACTGTAAGATGCAGGTATTGTATTTGGAAAGTGTACTGAGTCTTGTATTGAGTAATTACGTTTGCACGGAACCTGAGTTGTATAGAATCGGGATGCACTTGATTCCTTTGTACAAGATGCTGTGTAGATTGAAGATTGAAGAGTTAGGAATCAGTAATTATATCTATGAGACAGATAAGGGGAACTTCTGTAGCAACCCTGTTTTGAAAGAGATACGAGAGACGATTAAGACGATTGATGGTGTCTGGAAAGACTTAGGAATGAAAGGAATTAGTAAAGCTCCTGTCCCGGAACTTGAGACAGGAAAGAAGAATTACTATGATGACATCTTAGGGCAGGAGACTAAGGTGGGTTGGAAGAAAGGAAGGAAAAGAGAATGAAAATTTGTGATATTTGTATGGAAACTGTTGAAGTACTGTATCCTATGGTTCTTTGGAAGAAAGGAAGTACAGGAGATGTTTGTCCTAATTGTGTTCCAATACTATTAAAGGAAAAGAAAGGAGACTCAGCGTGATCAAATTCTATATACTGCTAATTTCTTTGACTGTAATTTTATCGAATTGTATTACTTATAGGTTCTAAGGGAGGAATTAATGAAATTAAAACTTCCTGTTATAGGAAAAGCAAGTACAGAAGAAGTGGGAGACCCAGGAGAGAGCAAGAGAGAGGAACAAAGGAGACTGTATAGGAACGGCGGAGAAGGGTGTGTGAAATGGATTGAAGATCACTGTTGGGCTCCTGTCTACGAGCGTGAAGCAGACTCCTCAGATGAAGTCGGGGAGGGGATGGCAGTGTCTAAGTGGATTCCAATGAAAGATTTGAGTAAGGAGGAGTCTGTTAGGACTGGCAGGAGCTATTGGAGCATGTGGGAAATGCAGAAGGAGGAGATAAGGAAAGCTCTGGAAATGAACAACGGGCGACTAAAACATAATATCATTGTGTTCTGCTGGCCCCGAGGAGAAGGGAAATCATTTATCGCTTGTTTGATTCAACTATGGAAATTCTTTAACTTTGGAAGACAACAGATAACTCTAGGAGCGAACTCTAAGGATCAGATCAAGTTTGTTCATTTTGACATCATGAAAGACATTATCCTTAATTCTCCTAAGTTGTTGGAACAGGTAGGAGCGAACAATGTGCATGAAAAGGAAATTAGACTGAAGGATTCAAAGGGGAACATCAGGAGTTCTGTTCGTGCTATCTCGTCATTCACAGGTATCGTGTCTAATATTACAGGGTTCACGTTTTCGGAAATCTTTGCTATGAAGAAACCCACGTTCTTCGTGCAGTTGTCAGGAAGTATCAGGAATATGCCCAATGCGTTAGGAGTTATTGATAGTACTGTTTCCGACAAAACGCACGTTCTGTACAATAAGCTGTATATGAATTTTATCAAAGGAATCAGCAAGAAAGTCTATTTTTCGTATAGGTGCAGTAAGCATGGAGATCAGGAAGACTACATGCACCCATTTATGGATAATGAACAGTTGAATGAATACAAGAACACGTTTCCATTTGGAGAGTTTGAACGATACTTCTTAAATTTGTGGGAAGCAGGGAGCGTTACTGTATTCACTGATTCGATGATTGAAGAAATGGGATACGTGGGGATGGATGGTCTCTGGTTCAATCATGGGGAGATACAAAAGGTAATCGGGGATAGAGATCATATAATAGAAGTACAGCAGTATGCGTCACAAAAGAAAATGGAAGACGGTGTGAGGGAATCTCAGAGCAGGATTGATGTGTTGAACAGTAAGTTCATGACTGTTGAAAAAGAAGCGTACTCATTTAAGAAGACTGGGGGATTTGATGCTGAGTTGATGATTGATGGAAGAGCGTTAGAGAGTTTGACGGAGAAACTGGATACGCACTGGTCACTGGGGGTGGGTCTTGACATGGCTGACCCGTTAGCGGTGCAGAGTTTGTCTAGGAGCATACTGACGTTTGTTGTGAAAGGACTCCCTAGGAGTAGGAGTGATACGAGTTGGATGCTGTCAAATACTAAGGAACTAAAGTACGTGTATTTCTTAGTTGGAATGTATCATGTTGAAAGTAATGATCTGAATCAGATTAAAAGCATTATGAGCGAATACCACACCGAACTAGGGGGCATCGACACTGTGTGCTTTGAAAGATTTGCGGCGTGGGATATGGTGAACTGGTGTGAGGATAGGGAAGTGGAGTTCACCCCGATATTCCCGAACTACGAAAAACAGAGAGAAGCGTTTAAGGAATTATACAATACAATTAAAGATGGGCGTTTTAAAGCTCCTGTTGTTCCTATTCTTGGTAGCAAAGAATCTGATTTGTTGCGGGAAGAAATGAAAGTGTTCTATCATGATTTGGATGGACGGTGGTTTGGGTCACCAGAGAAAGGGGAACTCTATGGGATACGTGATGACGCTATGTATTCGATTGCTTGGTCGATGTTTGGGAGCAAATTAGTAACCCCGACAGATTTTAGAGTACGAAGATACGGGGGGCAAGAATTTGGGCTGTTTATCCCGAATAAGCAATTAGAGGGCAGATATTAAAAATGACGAGAGCAGGCACTATGCCTGCTCCGCCACTTATTAAAAGGGGAAAAACTATGAGAAAAAACAAGTTATCTACAATTTTACTCATTAAAATGTATTTGTCAAGTATTTTTTTTTATTCTTGACATTTCAATGAAAGAACTTTAAACTGGCAGTTAATAGTAACCAACAAAGGATTTCAATACATGACAAGTCCAAATGAACAGCAATTTCAAGAAGCAAAAACCAAATTACTTGCATTATCGGATGATGAGTTGTCGAAAGTAGTGTTTGCGTTGCCCTGGCAGTATGGGGGGGATTCAAGCACAACAGTTGATGAAGATGGGGTTCCTCTGATTGATTTAGAAAAAGACGAAGATAAGTACACGCGGGAGAGATTGCAGACGGAGTGTTGGAATAAGTTCCATAAGAACCCACAAATAAACACTGCTATACGGGGACGTGTAGGGCGTTTAACAGGACTAGGGTACGAGATAAGTTCTGATATTCAAGAGATTCAAGATGTAATTGATGAAATTTCAGATGACCATCGGAATAGTCTTTGGAAGATGATGATTAAATATGTGGGAAGATTTGAAGTTGAAGGGGAGTTGTTCTTATGCCTTACGTGCCACTCTGATGGGTTTATAGAGATTGATTTTATTGACCCTTCAACTGTAAAAGGGTTTTCTGATAATTCAGGAATCATATCTCACCCTACAAAACCCTGCTTTCCTTTATTTTACCAAATAGAAATTAAAAATTCTCTCACAGGTTTACTTACACAAAATCAGATTCCTTCTATAAATATTGCACGTTACCCAACATTAATTAACGTTGCGAAGCAAGAAAATGAGTTTAATGCTGCATTACAGGAGTCTTCTAGGAGCAAAAAGAGGATTTTTAGTAAGTTTGGTGGTTATTACAGGTTTATTATTGCATGGGACAAAGGGTTTTTAACAAAACGGTGTATATCGTATTTAAGGACAATTATTAAATGGATAAACTATTATGAGAATTTGAAACAGTACGAGATTGACCATAAAAAGAGTGCAGGGGCGTATTTATGGACTGTGACGATGACGGACCCGAAGGCGTTTAAGATTTGGTTGTCATTGTCGGATGATGAACGAAAGAAAACAGGTATAGGGGCGAAAAAGACCCCTGGCTCTACCCTTGTTCTTCCCCCTGGAATGGAGTTAAAGTGTGTTAGTCCTCAACTTCCTAATATAAAAGACAGCGATACAGATATTATGGAGATGGTTTCTTCAGGATTGAATGAACCTGAAGACGTTACTTCTGGAATATCAAAAGGAACATTTGCATCAGTGAAAGCCTCACGAGGGCCAATGTCTGACCGTATCAGTGATGATATTGCATACTTTGATAGATGGCAACGTTATGATTTTTGGGGGAATATTTTCTTCTTAAAAAGCAAAATAACTGATTTTCCTGAAGTATTTGAAGTTCAGGAAGCAGTAGATTTTGATAAACAGCAGAACCCCATAATGAAATCTGTAAAAAGACGTGCTGAAAAATTGATTGATATTTCATACCCAACTTCTGAAATGCTTGATTTTGAAGCGCGGGCAAAGGGATTGCTTGGCGTCAAGCATGGTCCTCTTGCTGACAACCTTGGAATTTCCTATAAAACTATTGCATCTAAGTTAGGAGTTAATAACTATGGGAAAGAACGATTAAGGTATGCTGCGGAACAGAAGAAATACCCGAAACTTCAGTATATGGTTGATCAAGAAGCTATGCAGGAAAACGCACTGAATAAGGGGGAAGAAAAACCAATTAAGGGAAAGACAACCCCTGTTAATAAACCTAAAAATAAGGAGACAAAGTGATGGGTAAAAAAGGAAAAGGTGGCACGAAAGTGAAAAAAGCAAAGAAAACTAAGAAATGAAAAAATGCTTGACTTATGAATTTCTGGCTTTATAATACCATTAATAGGAATTTTTGACCAATTTTTAAAAAGGACAAGTTATGCCAACTGAAAAAGTTCCCTCAAACGCATTTTCGCTTATAGATCATAATGCAAGAGCAGAAGTTTTTTCTGAAGGGGAAGGGAAAAAACCTAAATTAAAAATGACTGCTTACAGTGGAAAGATCATCCCGAACCATTTTTGGTGGGGTGATCTTGCTTTGGATGTATCGGGGATGAAATGTGCAAAAAAACGACTTCCCATTCTTAGTGATCATGAAACAGATAAGAAGATAGGGTTTACTGATAATGTAATTACAGAAAATAACGAGATTGTTATTGATTCAGAAAGAACTCAATTTGTTGATACTGAGTACGCAAATGAATTTATTAAACTATCTCAAGAGGGATTTCCTTACGAATCAAGTGTTCGTATGTACCCATTGCGTATTCAACGACTTCAGGAAAAAGAAAGTGCAGAAGTTAATGGGTACACGATGAAAGGTCCTGGGACAATCATTCGAGAATGGCATTTAAAAGAAGCGTCAGTTTGTGTGTTTGGATACGATGCTCACACAAATTCAAAAGTTTTTAATGAGAAAGTTGATCTTACTTATGTTGATGTAAGTAATGAAAGTAATAATTTTAATTTAAAGGAGGTGAAAAAAATGGATAAAGAGACCTTGATGAAAGAACACCCTGAACTTTATGCAGAGATGCAGAAAGAAGTCAAAGATGCAGTTACTGCTGAATTGACTGCCCAGTTTACTAAAGAGAAAGATACCCTCACTGCTGAGATTGCTTCAGTGAAAGATGAAAAGAAAGCAGTTGATGCGAGGGTTCTTGATCTTGAAAAACGGGATGATTTGAGAACGATACGGGAAAATAAACTGGAATCCGAGAGAATTTGGTCTGAGGAATTAGCAGATAGTAAGATTCCTGAAACATTTTATTCCCGATTGAAAAAGTACGTACCAGTTGACTCTTTTATTGTGAATCAGATTTTAGATGTAGTGAAGTTTACGGAAGCTGTGAATAAAGAGATAAAGGAGTGGGAAACTGATGGTGTGACTAAGGAAGTATTGGGATTTGGCTCCGGTAATAAAAGGGAAGAAGAAGATTTTTCTTTAACTGAAGTGAAGAATGAAAATGAAAAGGTGTCTAACTCGTTGCTGGAGTTAGCAGGACAGAAAATTAAAAAATAATTGAGAGGAGGTGATTTACAATGCCGCAAGGAGATACCCCTTATGTGTTGTTAGGTGTACAAAAAGATTACAAGCGTTTAATATATCGCCCGACTGATTACCAGAACATCCTCACCCTGCCAATTACGATTGGCCCTGGATTTGGTGTTTTGAAAGCGGGTACGGTATTAGCAAAGAACACTTCTGGAACTGGTCAGGGAAGGAATGGGATGTGTATTCCGTACGACCCGCATGCTACTATTACTGGTGCTGAAGAAGCCCCTACGAGAGCTTACTTGCTTCAAGATGGTGCTGCTAATACGTCTGCTTATGTGAGTATCAATGACTCTTATAAATTCAAAGTAGGAGATTCTGTTTACGCTATTGATTCTGATGCGTCTGCTGTTGATTGTGGTTATATTACTGCAATTGATAGAACTACATACTCGCATATGGCTGTTATTACTGTTACAAGTAATGTAACGACCGGAATAACGATTGCAAAGTTTGGTTATTTGTATATCAAAGGTGCAGATACTGCTATTGGTGTTCTTGATATTTCAGTTGATACTGGAGTTGGTGCAAATGCAAAGGGTGCAAATGCTGGAATGATAGTAAGCCACTGTGTATTTTACACAGGTGCGCTTGTTAATATGGATTCAAATGCACGAACTGATATTTCGGCGAGTGTGTTTGGGCAATTTACTTATTTGAAATAGTTGAGAGGAGGTGATTTAACATGCCAAAAGGTGTTGGTGATATTCCTGAATTGAGATTAGAAGTTTTAACAGATTTTGTGACTAAGTGGATGACCCCACCGGAACTTATGCTTTCAGGGTTATTTCCTGAGAGTGATTCTCCATCTGACACGATCAAATGGGAGAGTAAAGAAGGTGGACGTGGGATGGCTCCGTTTGTAGCTCCTGGTAGCCCGGCGCCGTTGACTTTCCCTTACGGGATTGCACAACATGAAGCAAAAGCTGCGTTCTGGAAAGAAAAGATGTATTTTGATGAAACTTTCTTGAACAATCTGCGTAAAGAGGGTTCTCTTCAAGAGTACAAGGGCGCAACTGAGATTCTCGCTGAAAATTTAGCAGGGTTGACTAACCGAAGTAAACGTAGAAAAGAATGGATGTTAGCGAAGATGCTAACTGCGGGTTCTTTTTCTTATAATGTTCAAACTGGGTACAAGTCAACGGTTGACTACGGTGTTAGATCGTCCCATATTGTTAGTTTGGCTGCTGATTACTATTGGAGTAATGGTACTTCAAGAGATATTATTGAAGATATTTCTGATGGTAAACAAGTGATAGCTGATGATTGTGGGAGCAAAGTTGATTTGGCACTTTGTAACAGTACTGTTTTGAAATACCTTGCGAATGATCCTACGTTGCTGACTCTTTTACAGAAATCTACTTTTGGAAGTGGGGATTTGTTCAAGGGCAATCTGCACAAGATTATTGGGGTAAATCCAAATGTTGTAGCGTCTTTGCTTGATATTCCGAATTTAGTCATTTATGACGAACTTTACGAAGTTCGTGCTAATTTGACTGCTGCTGTTACCGGAAGTTCTACTGTTGCTATTTCAGTTGATGATGTGTCGGATTTTGAAGTTGGTGGAACGCTTAGGTTTGTTGATGTTTCTGCTGGAACTTATGAAGATGAAACAATCGCAAGCATTAGTGTTGAGGGGGGTACTGTTACGGTTTCTTCTGCACCGACTGCAAGTTTCAAAGCAAATGAAGATTATGTTGTCATGTATCGTAAGTTTGTACCTGATAATACGTTTGTGTTAGCAGCTACGAGAGTTGATGGCAGACCGATTGCTGAATTTAAACGCGCCCCGTTTGGTAATACTCGTGGATACGGACTTAAACCTGATCGTTGGGAAGAGAAAGACCCGGAGGGAGTTTGGATTCGTGTGCAAGATAAAGGGTTGCCGATTCTTAAACAAAGGGATGCTGTTTACATTTTAACCGTGGCCGCATAGGCAGAAAGGAGGTGGCACAATGAAGTTTACAAATGGTCCACTTGCTGATCCTGCTGAAATGCGAAGAATTGACCGTCTTGTGATGCCGCCCTTAATTGGGCTTATTTCGGGGGAGTTGACTGCTGATAGACCCCGTTGTGTGATGGGGGCGGCTCGAACAAGCGGAATTGTGACAGATGCTTGGATTTCAATGTATGGTTGCGGGCGTGATGACACTAATGGGTTGAGTGGTGAAGTTGATATAAAAATCAATGGAACTAGCATTTTTACGACAAAACCCATAATTAGAAGCAATCACAGCGAAGCTGCTGCACATAAAACAACCAAAGTATCGGGTGACAAAGAAATTACCCAAGCAGCAATTAACCCTTCTGCTCGAAGTTTTGTAGCAGGGGATGTATTTACTTTTGATTTTGATATTACAAGAACTGCTTCGCCAACTACAGAAATGAGTAATCTTGTTGTAGTAGCAGAACTTGAAGAGTCGAAACCAATTAGATAATAGGAGGTCAATTCGGTGGTAATTGAAAGTGTTAAGTTAGTAAAAACAGTAAAATGCGGTAGTAAATTATGGGTGCGGGGAAGCATAGTACCTGCACCCATTCCACAACCACTTTTGAATGAACTTCGGTTAAAAACTGGTACTGTTGAAGTATTCAAAGAAGGGGTGGAAGTTGCCCCATCGACTAAAGTTGAAGAACCAATTGCAGATGGCACTATTGATTCTTCTCTTATTTCTAAACCAAAACTTGTAAGAAAAATAAAAACTAAATAATGGATCAAGTTGAGCTTATTGTTGCGTTAGTAGCAGAAGTTAAGGGGTTGTCAAATTATCTGACAAACCCTGACGACTATGAAAATGCTATTTCTGATGCTTGTAGAGAAACAGGATGGGCGTTGCCTGTTACGACAAACTTTAAAATTTATTGGTTAAAAGACAGAGCAAAACGACACTTGTTTTTCTACTTGTTTTCAGAGAGTACATATAAGTTTAAATTTGAGAATATTAATCTTCAACAGCGTTTTGAACATCTTAAAACAGCTATTGAGTACATGGACAAATTGTTTGTAGATGCTCAAGAAAGTAACCCAACTGAATTTGCAACAGTTGATTCTTTTCAATTATTTGGCTCAAAGATTGATGCAGGGTTTTTGTATGAGAGCCAAACCGGCATTGATTTAACGTATGATAGTAGTAATATTGTCCAAATAAAACCTGACGAATCGGATTAAAAATGGGTCTTGGTTTTGATATTCGTGAAACCCTTGATGATGTAGGAGCTTCTTTTACAATATTACGAAATTCTGGTAATATTGCGGGGGAGTTCTTAGTTTCTAAACCAAATTCACAAGTTACAAAGCCCTTCATTCGTGAATTTTTCTTAGAGGCAATGTTACAGGATGATACGGATGTTGTAGCAGGTGATGTTATTCGACTTGACACTACCCTCGCTTGTTACCTCGTTATGAACAAAACCCCGTACACTTTTGAAAATGAAATAATTAAATATGATGTTGTGTTGTATAAATGCAACGTGTCTGGGGAATTGTTTCGTTTATCTGGGGAAAGTGATTTTAATCCACAAACATTTAGAATAGAACCAAAATGGGACACTGTAAAAAATAATTGTTATGCGTTGCAAACAGCGTCATTATTTGGAAATACTTTAGATAATAATGAGGAATTAGGGAAATTAGGTATTGAAGCACATGAATTGTATTTACCCGAATCAATTGGCACAAAAGTGCTTGATCGTTACCAACCAGTTTCAGGGGAATATTATCAAGTAGAAACAGTTTTAGTAAGGAGATTTGATGGAGTAGTTGTTGCTACATTGAACGAAGATACACGGTAACAAAAAATTCTTTTCTGGAGGAAAGAAATGAAGAAAAAAGTTTTACTTGTAGGAGAACACCCATTAGGACATACTGGAAACAGCGGTATGATGATGGGTTTAATTCAAGAAATTGATTTTGAAAAGTATGAAATTGTTTGTTTTTCTATAAAAACGAATATTGATGTTTCAAAACTGCTAAAACCCCTTCCCTTTTCTATTATTCATGTTGAAGACTCATATGACCCGATAGGTGCACGGACTCTATTAAATGTATTGCACACAGGGGAATTTGATATTGTGTTGTTTGTTGGTATTGATATTTGGTTATTTAGTGGGATTTTCCCACAAATTTATGAATTGAAAAAAAGTAAAAAATTTAAATGGGGCGCAATTTTCCCTTACGATCTTTCGTATTATAGGGAAGATTGGGGAAACTGGATTAAAATGTTAGATGCCCCTTTCGTTTATTCAGAATATGGTGAAACCCTTTTAAAACCTCATATCCCTAAAGTCGAGTACTTTCGTCCCTCTTTACGATTCCATGAGTTTTTCACCCCTTTACCTTTGACGGAAAAGATAAAAAACAGACAGACAATGTTCAAAACTGTCCCCGAAGATGGGTTTATCTTTGGGTTCTTTGGAAATAATCAAGTTCGTAAAAATCCACTTCATCTATTAAAAGCATTTTCATTGCTTGTTAATAAACAGAAAAACGTTTATTTATATTTGCACACAAACATCCAATCGGGTGTTTATAATCTATTACAATACATTGCAGATTTAAAAATCCCTCAGAATCATATTCTTGTTAAACCTGAAGGGAAGTACTATAAAATTCAAGATATTGGTAAAATAATGAACAGTCTTGATTGTATTGTAAATTGTACGATGCAGGAGGGATTGAGTTGGATTCCATTGGAAGCAATGTTATGTGGTATTCCTGTTATTTTATCTGACACTACAGCCCATAAAGATTTTGGAGCAGGAATAAAAGTACCCTGTAAAACTCTTGCTTACATCCCATTACAAGGGGAGTTAGGAGCAACATGGGTAGAATCTCAAGTTTGTACCCCTGAAGCAATTGCAAAAGCAATGGAACTATTGTACCGGAGTTCTTCTGAGTTAAAAGAAGTTCATATTAAAAGGGGATTAGAGTTTGGAAAGAAGTGGATTGATGGGGTATCTGATATAAATGTTAGTTTAGAAAAGTTAGTAGGAATAAATCAAACAACTTCAACTTCTTTAAAAAAAGAAGCGGTTTTGTTTGCACAACATTCAGCAGCAGGGGATGTGTTGATGACTACCCGATGTTTTAAAGGGCTTAAAGCACGTCATCCTGAACTTCCCCTTGTTTATATGACCTCCCCCCAATATATTCCTGTTGTTGAGGGCAACCTGTATTTAGATGAAATTATTGAATGGGATGATAGAGAACTAGGGAATTACAAATACGTGTATAACCCACACGGGGATAAGATACTTCCAGGGCATTGGGGAAGAAATTGCAATACGATTTTAAGTAATTTTTATTACAAAATTCTTGATGTTGAGCCAGATGATTTCTACGTTGGGTTAAAGAAGCCAAAAAAGATCACGTTACCTAAACAGTTTTTTGTTCTCCACACAACTGGGGGAGACCCAGAGTTTCGTACATATAAGTACATGCGGGATGTTTCAATCAAACTAGCTGCACATGGAATCCCTACGATTCAGTTAGGTGGACGTAATGATTATGATGCTGTTGCAGATTATGATTATCGAGGGAAGTTAAGCATGCAAGAAAGTAATTACGTAATGAGTAAAGCATCTTGTGCTGTTACTGTCGATAGTTATATGTCACACGTAGCAGGGGCTTTAGGGGTGAGTCAAGTTTGTTTATTTGGAAGTGGGAATTACTCAGTCGTACGACCTTATCAAACATACAACAAACTTATTTGCATGACCCCTGATTACGTTAAAAATTGTAAGGGATTAGGGCCATGTTCTGGGAGCATCAAAGATTGTCCAGTAAAATGTACAGGCATTCACGACCCAAAAAATATTATTAAATTACTTGAAAATTTGTTAGCAAATGGGTGGTGTGTGAATGGGGGAAAAAGAGACGCAGAATGGGAACGATTTCTTTCAAAATAAGGAGATTAAATGAAGAAATTAGTTGTTGCTAGTAACATGAAAAATGAAATTGAACAAGTTGAAGAATGGTACGACTTTGTTAAAGAAATTGCTGATGGGGTTCTGATTGTTGACACATTCTCAACTGATGGTTCTTTTGAATTTTTTAAAGATAAACCTAATGTTGAGATATTGCAATCAAATATTATTGTTGAGCAGGGGTATGGGCCTGCTCGTAATAATCTTAGAATAGAGTCAAAGAAATATTTCCCTGATGCTCACTGGTGTATTTATCTGGACTTTGATGAACGGCTTGACCCTGAAGAATTTCATCAATTAAGATTTTTAAAAGATTATTTGATTGATGATTATGATGTAATAGCGTTTCCTCGTATTGATTGGGTAGATAAAGAACGAACAGCAATGGCTAAAGATTGGCATACGAACCCAGACTGGCAAGCACGGATGACGAGATTGAATAACCCGATTTCGTATGTTCGTATATTGCATGAACAGATTACTGGGCATAAAGCAATTTATTGTGATTTAAAGAACCCGAAGATAAATCATTTTCATAGAGCTACGTCACCGAAAAAACGAGACAGTATTGGGAAATTGTGCAGCAAACTTCACGCTGATGATATTGAGTTTGGGAAGACTTACCCACAACATCATAAAGAAGCTATGTACTATGAACGATATTTAAAGGAGGGTTTAGATTAAATGGAGAAAGAGAATGTATTTACATCAACTGGGGTAAAGCTGTTGTGGCATGGGGAAGTGATTGAGCAATTATTGCTTTATAAAACAGCATCCCCAATTACATTACAAGTTGCCCCTACGTCACGTTGTTCTTTAAACTGTTCATTTTGTTCAAATCGGAATAGACAAAAACATGAAGACTTAGATGTTTTAGATTTGTATGTAGTAGTTCATGAATTAAAAAATAAGGGTTTGAAAGCGATTGAATGGACAGGAGGGGGAGACCCAACACTGTATAAGGAGATTAATGAATGTATTCGATTTAGTGAAAGACTTCATCTTGATCAGGGGTTAATAACAAATGGGATTTTATTAAATGAGAATATTGAAAAAAAGAGTTTAGATTTTTTAAAGTGGGTACGAATAAGCATGAATTGTCTTGACTATGTTGATTCTATTTCTATTCCTTATTTAAATTCAGCAACTTTAGGATTTAGTTATGTAATGAACGACAATACAAATTCTGATGTTCTTGAAAGATTGAATGATCATGTTTTACATTATAGACCTGCGTATGTTCGTATTGTTCCTAATTGTCAAGCAACAGATAAAGAACAAGAAGAAAATAATAGAAAGTATAAGGAATTGGTTCGGTCTTGGGGAAACCCCTATTTTTATCAAGAAAAAGTATTTGAGCAACCAAAAGAGTGTTTCTGGGGATATTTTAAGCCCTTTCTGCTTCATGATGGATACGTGTATCCATGCAGTTCAGTTGTTCTTAATTTGGGTTCTGAAGAGAGATTTCATGAAAAATATCGTTGGTGTAGAATGAAGGAATTAGTAAAAAAGTATGACGAAGAGATTTCCCCGTTTGCGACTACTAATTGCAATCACTGTGTTTTTACAAAACAAAATAATATGGTGACTCAATTATTAACCCCGACTGGAATGGAGAATTTTATATAATGAACGGATATTCGTGTACGAGTAATACTGCTAAATTATTAAAACATCTTCCTAAATTAGAACTGTTGCAAAAGGGAATTGTTAGTCCAATTATGGTACATGTAATGGTTACTAATAAATGTAATCTCCAATGCGTGCATTGTTGTTTTAAGAATCGACAGGGCAAGAATCTTGATATGGATATTGAAGTATTTAAAGAAGGTGTACTGCAATTTCATTCATTGGGGGTTAGGGCGATTGAGTTGACAGGTGGGGGAGACCCGACAATGTGGCCGTATTTAGATCAAGCAATTGAATTTGCTAGTAGTTTGGGTATTTTTATTGGGATGAATACAAATGGAATTGACTTAAAAAAAGTACGAAATTTAAAAGTGTTAGACTGGGTTAGAGTTTCTTTAAATACCCTTGATTATCGAGACACAATTGATCTTAATCCTTTAAAAGATGTCCCTACTACTTTTTGTTACATTTGGAATGAGCATGCAGAAAAGAATATTGAAAAAGTAATTCAATTTGCAAATACACATGAAATTATTTGTCGCATAGCTCCTGATTGTATTAAACCCCTTTTTGAGATTGAAGAAGAATTAGCGTGGGTAAAGCATGTTCTTAGTGAACCTAGATTTAAATATAACAAATATGTGTTTCTATCAGATTTTAACATTGATTTAGAAAGGAAAAATAATAATTGTTACATTCATTTGATCAAACCTTGTTTGTATACAGATGGAAATGTGTACGCTTGCCCTAGTGCAGAATTAGCAGTTGAGAATGATTCAAAAATATCTGAGAAAGTAAAACTTTGTCGTTATGATGAAGTATTTGAGTTCTATGATAAGCATGTTAAATATCCCTACCAATTTGATTGTTCATTTTGTAAATATGTGAAACAACAAGAATTATTAGAATCACTTTTAACCCCTACGGAATTCAATGAATTTGCGTAAACTCGTTCTAATTCTGCCCCCTAGCCCTTGGCTTATATCGGATAGGGATTATGTGTTTCTTGGCCCTTTGTACATTTCTGCTTATCTGAAAGAACGTGGGCATGAAGTTGTAATATGTGATTTACAAGGGTTGCCAGAAGAGCACTGGCATATCCCGATTGGGGATATTTACGGGGTAACTGGTACTTCTCCCCATTTTGTTTATATGAAAAAGATTATTGAAAAGTTAAAAAAGCGAGAACCACATAAACTTGTGATCGTTGGGGGAGTGCATGCAACTGTTTACCCTGCTCATGTTTTGAAACATACTTTTGCTGATGCTTGTGTATTAGGGGAAGGGGAAGCAGTGATGTCTAAGATAATGCACGACCCTGGACTTTTGCAACATTTTCCCGAAGTTTTAACTCGTTTTAGTCCAGATAAAGAACTTTGTTTAAATTTTCCAGATGTTAATTTTATGCCCTTTCCTGATCGAAGAGCGATTGATTTTTATAGTTATTTGAAGCCCCGTACATTTGGGTATTTGAATAAAGGAAATGAGGGTTCAATAATGACAAGTCGTGGGTGTCCTTTTGCTTGCCATTTTTGTTCCAGTAATAAAATTCACACACGAACAGTTCGGTATAGAAGAACAGAAAGCGTTATTTCAGAATTAGAAGTTCTTGTGAATCAGTATGATGTTAAACTTGTAAATTTTATGGATGACACATTTATTTTAAATAAACCACGAGTTTTTGAGATTTGTACTGGAATAAGGAAACGATGGAATGAAGTTTTAGACTGGTTTTTTCTTACTAGAACTGATTG
>Ga0172381_10003505_pt1 | contig 16584 bp, 8 predicted proteins | sample Leawel6488metaG_FD_119754 | JGI IMG/M metagenome (GOLD analysis project Ga0172381, IMG submission 119754) | Leachate microbial communities from a municipal landfill in Southern Ontario, Canada - Leachate well 64-88 metaG | ecosystem: Engineered > Solid waste > Landfill > Unclassified | place... | reverse complement strand
CTAAAAGATCACGTGGAATTACCGGGTTGCGCCTGGAACGCCATACAATATCGGAACATCCTTCCGGTCTCTCCTCCCAGGGTATGGCAGCACTTGTTGGTCCGGGAGTAACGATAAGATTGCCACTCATTGCTCATATTACCTCTTTCCGATAAAATGTATTCCTTCTTTTTTTAAATTATCCACAGTTTGTTTCGCGTCCTGTTTTCCCAGCAAAAAGAGATCCATCTCCGGTTTATACGCAGACGTGATATACTCGTTAAACCAGGCAATCTTAGGGACGGGTCTGGCAGTGCGCAAAGCATCAGCGTAAATGCCTATATGATCGGGTGGCGGCACTCTAAAAGTCTTGTCAGCCACTTCAGGAATAGCGGGAATACAATTTCTCCCTTTTCCCAGGATAGTTGCGCCTTCCGGCCCGCAGGCAAATTTCATAAACTCAAAAGCCGCTCTCTTCACCTTACATTGCGAAGATATATGCAACGTGCCGGTCGAGAAAGTTGTTATTCTTTCCCCGCCAGGGTTCAACGGCAACGGAGCTACATCCCAGGAGAACGATTTTATATCACTTAGAGACGACAGCAGGAAAGACGGGGCCAAAAGCATTGCTACCCTTCCAGTCATGAACAACTGCGTTGCACTCTTATATTTATCCTCACCGTCAAGCTGCGATCGCGAGGGCATCGATTTATCCGTATTTTGTAGAGCCGACAAAAACTCCAGGGCAGATACGGTTTCCTGGCTGTCTACAAGACAACGTTTGCCCATGGTATCGAAGAGCCCCCCGCCGAAGCTGTATATAACATCCAACGGGCTTGGCAATACAGCTCCGAATTGCGGAATTTTTCCGCTACGTCTGGTTAACTTTGCGGCGGCATCTCTAAAATCATTCCATGTCCAACCGGTATCAGGATAGGATAATTCAGCGGTGTCAAATATACTCCTATTATATACCAGAGCGGTAGTGCCGAAATATATCGGCAAACCGTAAACGGCTTTGCCGTAACTAAGGCTCTTTACCAAAGGAGGGTAATACTGGTCAAGATCAAGCTTGCTCTCTTTGATGAAACCGGATATATCAGCTACCGCCCCCTTTTCCGCCAGTGGCGGCAGCATGTTATCCCCCCAGTAAAATACGTCCGGTGCAGCGCCTCCGGCAATCTCTACTTTGATCTTGTCAGGCCCTCCTTGCACGGGCACAAGCTTTACATAAATCTCTTTCTGCTTGGCATTGAAAGCATCAACTACAGCCTGATGCAAAGCAATTTGAGAAGGAAGACTCTCCCAATTCTCATATCTGACTAAAGTTCTTCCGGCTCCAGGATTGCTTCCCTGCAAACTGCATCCCGCCAGCAAACTAAACGCAAATAACATAACTACCCATCGTAACTTATTCAACAGTAGCTCACCCCATAATTTTCGTTTTCTTATTTTACACATCGGCGTCTGGTAAGCGCCCCCGTCACACCCTGAAAAACTACCGTTTTTCGTCATATATACACACAACCATCTGATCTGCGCCCAGCGTCACGCTATTAATATCTATATCCGTCTTCTCACCCGCCAGATGATCAATAACAAGAGTTTCCTTCAAGCCAAAGCCGGGAGCAACTGCCTCCAGCCAGTCCATTTGCACCGGACAGTCAAACCTGTTCCAGACTATCAAAGCCATTTTGCCGGCATTCCTGTAAGTTCTAACCGTGATTTTATCGGCAGCAACACAGCTAAGGTCCAACCCGTCTTTATCAGTGAATCTGCCGTGCAACAAAGTATCCGCATGCTCTCTTCTAACAGCGTTCAAAATTTTCAGATAAGCAGCATAATTCGGCATCCCCTTCAGGGTAGCCCGACCGCGATAAATCTCGACATCAAACCTGAAACCGTTTATGAAAGCATAGTTGGCATGTTTGACATACTGCCTCTCATCCCGCCATCCCCGGTTGGACATAATATACTCAGGGAAGGTATAGCGAAACATCTCCGGAAAGCACGTCGGATAGTAATAAAATCCGTAGCCGCAACCGTGGATAAAATCAACATGTTGCCCCAGAACATCGCTAACAAGCTCTACTCCAAAAGCCACATGAGGATACTTATCTGTGAAATAGGCCGAGTCTTCTCTCAACACTGCCGCCCCTCCGGAGCCGGCGACGGCGTTGGGGTTATCATGATCGTGTGAACTGTCAAAACAGGGATAGGGAGAAGGCGCTGCCCCCAGTTGATCGTAGAAGACAGCGTCGCTTCCTAATGCTATGCACTGTTCACCCTGCATTTTGAGAATTTGAAGCCATTCAGCCGCTTCGGGGCAGGCTACGGCAAATGATTTGTATCCGAACGATTTCAGCAGTGTGCCGGGTCCCCAGAATCTATAGTGCTCCCGGTATTCATTGCCGTCAATATCCTTAAGGCTGATACTATGCCCGACACGACGGTAAAAATCCGTAGTTATATCAATCAGGCGTCCATTGGTGTATAGAATCACCTTGCCGTCCTGCTCATGCACCCGGTCTATATGAGAACGTAATTCCGCTGCCGCCTCCGGCCCTAGTTCATACTCCGGATAACGGTTGTCAAAACCTCCCGACCACCAGCCCAGAAGCATCAGCGCATCTATATCGCCGCTGCAGGCTGCCTGATGAATCTCAGGGATATCGGAGTAGCGATGCAGTTCCTCACCATACTGGTGCTTGAAAAACGTCCGCTGCCATCCGCTCATATCCCTGACCCAATCCGGCTGCTGCGGGCATTTCCACCAGGTCTTCTCAGCCCAGGCTCTGTATTTTCTTGCCCCCGCATGCCAACTGCCGGCATGCAGTGCAAGCACAAACGGAGCGCTTTGCCAGCTCTCACCTTTTTTGATAAAGGGATACTTGGTAAACGCCAGCGAGAGATTTAATTCGCTTTCCGGATGCGCTATTGCGCTCATGCAGGTGTTTTGAAAGGAATCGTCATAGGAAGCCATATAGAGGCCTTCCCTGTCGTTGGACAGGCTGAGCCATTGCATTGAGGCGCTGCCCGGATAAATAATCGAACAGGCTGTTCCATTCTCATCAGGGCCCAGATATTCCGAATGGTAATCCATCAGGCTGTGTAGCGGATTATCCAAACGCCGGCCGCAGGCCTCAGGCAGAAGCAGAGCATCATCCTCCGGGTTATTCCCTAAAGCAGTGATCCCCTTTATCCATGGAAACCATGCTTCCGTAATCTCTATATTCTCACCGTTAAAAATATCAAGGGTGAAGAGCGCTTCGTCATCCCGCAGCTCAATGGTAAAGCAAAGAGTAACCTCCAGCCTTCCTTTATCAGTTACCAGCAAAGGGTACTCCACTTTCAGCAGACTGCCTGAAAGGAACGCTATCGCACCCTGCTGCCTGTCGGCAAATACCGGATTTTCCAGGCAACTGTCATCGCGAAAAATCAGCTTCCAGCCGCCTCCGGGAAGCGATTTGATATAATCGTTTCCTGTAACCTTGTTTTTCAACATGACAATTATGCCTCTGCCGTCCACTTCCAGCTTCAGCTTTTCGTTTTCCAATACGACGTTTTCGTTCATCTTCACTCTCTTCACCTGCCGACAAAGGTTATTTTTGTCCGGTTCCCGGCTTCAATTGATACACTTTGTAGCCGTACCCCGGCAACTCCAAGGTCATACCCTGATCTCGCAACTGACTGCCTTTTATGCAACTCTCCTTGCCGGATAATCTTTCAATGAGCTTCAAAGATGATGTATCTTTCCATCCTAAAGACTCAGTATTCACCTTAAAAGTTGTCTGCTGCGGCAGTATGCCGTCGGGATTGGCAAGTACCAGTAAAACTTCTGTTTCATTCCAATATACAGCCGCCTTAATATTCGGATTGCCGGTTATAACAACTCCCTGTCTTTTCCAATCATTAAAGTGAAGCTTGCTGAAATCAATATCCTTGAATGACCGGAACAACTTCAGCCATGGGCGCAGCCTCGCCATTTTGTCCTCAAGGTTGAACGGCCCTATATCTTCCGTTCTAATGATAGGGAATAAGCCGTTTAAAGCCAGCCTGCAAATGAAGGCATCAACATCTTCGCTTTTACAGCGTATTCTCATCTTACGGGGGAAAGCTCCGGCATCAGCCTTGAATCCCTCCTGAGGCAGTAACTGCCATGAAAACACCGTATGTATATCGATGGCTCGCTGTGTATGCAGCGTATGTAAGAAGCTTTCGGCCATCTGATCCAGATCAGGGATCCTGCCGTCATTACTGTACCAGGAATTGAGCTCTTCTCCCACCCACAGGATATCTGCCAGGTTTTCCAGCATAATGGTAGGGTAATAACCAGTATGGGCCCAGACAAGATCAAATTTCTTACGGGTCCATTCCATGAATTCCAGAACACCGCTGACATCAAGGTGTTCATGTGCGGCATGTCGCGGATTCCAGCATGGCCCGCTCGGATAGACAAAGTCATAATAAACACCCTGCCAGCCGAAAAGATGGTTCCAGTTCAGTACCGTCTGCTGCCAGTAATCATTGAGCCCCTCAGCACTATGGCACATGTAATCGCCATAGGGATCCGGTTTAACCGGCAACTGTCGGCTCTGACCCATGCGCACCCATTCCTCAACATGCTCCTTATACGCCGGTATCGTCGATCTCAGCAAACCTTTAGCGTAAAAAGGTACAACCTTTATACCGTATTTGTCGCCCCAGACAGGCCATTGCATTGTCGTTTGAAAATACTCCCTGTCTTTGGGAGCTACCTCCTCCGGCTGGGGAGAAACGCCGCCCACCGCACTATCCAAATAGCCGCCATGATGAACTATATCAACGCCATTATCCGCCAGTTCCTTGAAAGCCTCTTCATTAAGCCATTTATACGTCGACATTACAGGGAAATGCTGCGGCGGCAGATATTTACCTATCATAGGCAGCCCCAGGTAATGTGAGTAATGCTTGGTGCCCGTTACAATTGCAGGCTTATCCTTTCTGCAATAAGGCTCTACCAGCAACGAAGGTCCGCCTGCCTCGTTGCCTGTTACAGCCCAGTAACCATCATCATTGTTGGCGGATATCTGATACCTCCATCCGTATGTATCGTCACCGGGCACAAAATCAATACCTTCTCCACCCTGAGCAAACAAGGATATAAAACCGTATCCCAGTGTCTTTCCCTCCGTTATCGGTGAACCGGGAAAGACGGCACGTTTAAAGATGGCGACTACCGGCTTATAGCCGCATCTATCCAGCAAACTGTCAAAATCAAGTTTGAGTACCCCGACCTTTTCCACCGTTTTTTCATCAGTGAAGTGGAAAAAGACTTCACGCTCAATGCACCATGGCTTATACGTATATACCGCTTCATAACCCACACCTGAAGATTCATCCTTATCGGATTTCAACAAACCCTTTACCCGTATATTCTCTTTGCCGGCTTCAAGAAGAGGGTTCTTCTCTTCCGTATTGGAATAAATCACACCATTTATTTGGACATATATGTTTTCCGGAGCGACGAGGATATTCTTGCCGGACGCATACGGGAAACTAATGCCGGTAATGCCGCCGCCCGATATTTTCTCATGCTGCACCTTCCAAAATGGGCTCCGAACCTCAAAGCCTCCCGGGGTTGCAACTATCTTGATACCGCTGTCAGGCAACTCCTTATACGCAGGTTTTTTTACAATCGCAGCCTTTACAGTCGAAAACATCCTCTCATACTCTGCAGTGATTCCAAATGCCTTGGTATTTTGTGCAACCAGCAGCAAGCCGGCTGGCGGGAAAGAGTATATCACTCCTTTTTGATCAACTTCACGATAAAATACCGGCTCATAGCTCAGATCGAAAGGTTCATGATAAGCCTTAATGCTTTTACGGTATGAAGACGCACTGAAGTCTCCCCGCAGAGATAATATAATCTTCTCTGTATTGGTAGGATAAAAAACCAGCTTGGTGCCGGATTTAAGAGTGCCCAAATGCTGTTCCATACCCAGACGTAACGGAATCTTCCCTATCCGGCTGATGCTTTTTCCATCCGGATATATTATCTCCATGCGACTGCCTACAAGCTCATACGGTACGGATACATGTATGCCGCCAGGCTCATCGCTCGTGCCCGAATTTTCCCATCCAAACGCTACCCTGTTGCTGTCACCCCGCATTTGTGTGGTCCATGGTGAAATGAGTTTACCTTTACCGGAAGCACTGAAACCATTATCGCTTAATGCTGTTTTCAATAACCAGGAATCGTGTTCATAACCTGTACAAGACTGATAGTAATTACCTTCAAATCCTTCAATAGAAAACAAGGGTGTATTTCCCAATTCAAGGTAAGCAGCGGCATTGTCCTGATTAACCCTCAATGCAAAGCATCCTGCTTTCAGCATATCAGAGGTTCTGGAATCCCTGATGGTAAGTGTAAAACGGTCAGCCGTACCGGGTGAGAAAGTCAATATCCTACCGCCTGTCAGCGGTTGCACCCTGCTAAGATCGATTTTGGCACACGGCTCAATCGAAAGCGCCAGCATGCGGCCCTGCTTCCAGAACGGGATAAGAACATTTCCACCTTCAGCGCTGCTTCCACCAACGAATTTTCGCCTTCGGCCGTCTCTATCCTCGATGTATATCGGAATATCATCATCCTCAAGCCAGCGCATCAACTTAAGCGATACGGAGGCAGGTTTCCTGGCCGCACCGTCTGAGGACAACTTTTCATAGCTAATCCTGGTAATATTCTCAGCCGTCCCCTGATTTATCTCTACCTCTTTTCTCCACAGGCTGTCCAGCTTGCCGGAGGCAGCCAGCTTTATCGCTCCATTCTGCGGTAGTAATGTCGTCAGCGGCAAAGCCAGCGGAATACTTGTTTTTGCCGGTGTACCAATAACAGGATCTTCCTGTTTTATGCCCTGTAATACCGATAAGGAGCCATCACTCCAATCATATTTCCACTTTGCCCCTGATTGGACCTGAGACTTATCCCCGTCATTAAGACTTATATACTCTATCAGAGGCTCCTTACCATTAACCCGATAATAACGTATGGCACCGCTACTTTTTGATATGCCGAAATCCACATCTGAAAACCTGACATTTGCATATGAGCAACTCTCTTCGCTGTTCTTCCCGCTCTTGCTTTCCATAGCCGTTCCACCAACCAGCAATTTTCTATTGTCGTTGTAGTTTTTTACAATCTCTTCCGGTGCCAGCGCTCTCTTCCATAATTTCACGTCACCAATGCTGCCGTAAAACATTCTACCGATAAGCATTGCTCCCGACCAGTTAGCAATCCTTGCCAGTTCTTTTTCCCCTTCCAGGTGCCCGTTAATATAGACCTTACCGCTTTTACCATCCCAGGTGAAAACGGCATAATACCAGTTGCCGCCCTCCCAAAGATTGGTTTTGGAATTAATCAGTGAATATTTCTGTGAATCTCCTGATACCAAGGCTAACGTACCGGTCTTCTCTCTAAAATTAAGCGTATACCCTAAGTTGCCGGCAAATCTGGTAACCAGATACTGAAACCCCTGAAGATCCTTCCCGATAGTGGCGGATGGGGAGAACCAAACTTCCAGACTCATAGCATCTGTAATAGAGTTCAGGCTTTCAGAGCTTTTCACACTAACGCCCATACCCCCCTCGAACTTTATTGTCTGCCCAAAACAACCTTTAGACCAGGTGCCGTCCAATACCTTACCATCATTTCCATAAGGTGACTTATCGGCAATGGCGCTGCCTTGTCCTTCGTCAAACGCCCACCAGCCGACAATATCTTTATCCAGGTTCTGACACCTGCCGGTAGAGCTGAATACCGCTAAAACGACGCCTATAAGCAATATGCCGATCAGTGTCCTATAATGAGACCTACCGGTTTTGATCACTTTCAATCACCCCGTAATTTGATATTATATTTATATTTCCCGCTATCCCTGCAATCACCTGCATAAAAGCAATACCGTTCCTGCTACACACCGTTTTAAAGTCGCAAGTTTACACCCCGTTCATGGAGTAATCCGGATAGTACTGTCACTGCCACGGTAAAAACAAAGGACATAAAAATCCCGTTCAGCGCTCCGCCGGGATAGCCGCCGATACCGAGTATTGCAAACAAGGGTTGTATGCATAAAGGGGGTAAAATATACGCCAGCATAGGATTTTTACCCACCGACAGAAGCAATTTCCATTTTCCCATCGGCACCTTTATTTCCAGCAAGAACAAAAGGACAAAGATCACACAACAGATCGAAGTGCTGTACAAAAGCCATGTAGGCGTAGAGTCGGTTTTAGATATACCGTAAGGCTGCAGGATGCTTCCTAATATGAACAGCCCTGCAGCAAAAAGCAATACTGCCGAGATCCTTTTTTGAATGCTTGTCAAAGACGATTTGCTGAACATCATCATGGAAACGATAGCACCGGCAATGGAAACCGTAGCTGGAGCTGCTATATGGCGCCCGAGATAAATGTAAACCGCCCCCGGAATAATATCCAGCCTTGGGATCATGCCTCGCTGTTCACATACCTTAATCAGAATAAAGAGCCCAAGTATGCCTGCCATAGCAAAGACTTGTTTTCCCTTCAGTCTTTTACACAACAGATAGACGGCGCATGTAAAAAGATATGCCCAGCCGATCAACCCGAGAATACCCCACCAGGCTGTTCTCAGCCAAATGATGTTTCCATCCGCATTACCTCTAAAAGTTACCGCCAGGAAAACCAGTATTCCGATTCCTGCCAGATGAGACACCGTAGCAAGCCACGCTTTATCCCGGGCACGCGGATATTGGTTCCAGATCAGCATAACACCGGCAAACAGGAGAAGCTTCCAGACATCACTGCTCATGCCCGTTGCCTCAGGCTGTATATCGGATGCATTCATCATATACACACCAACGACCAGCAGGCTGAAGCTTCGAGTAAGTATCCTGCTCCATATCGCAGCACGTGGAAGCCCTCCTGACAAACGCTTATCAATTACTATGGGGACAACCATACCGACTATAAACAGAAAAGCGGGAAACACTACATCGACAAACGTCATACCGTTCACATTGCCGGGCATATGCTTCATCCACCACGGCACTCCGTCAATGCGAGCAACATCATTGACAAAGATCATAATGAATATAGTCAGGCCCCTGAATATATCTATTGAGTTAATGTGGCCGGCATAGGGCAACCGCTCCACGGCCTGGTCAGTCTTGCTCATTTGGCATCATACATGAATATACTGCTGAGATTGTCACCAACTACCGCACGTTTCCAGCTCACGTGCCCGTCACAGTAAAGTATATTCAATCCATCAGAATGTGCGCTGCGCAAGAACCTGTTATTAGTCCAAGCCTCACCCACATCGCCGACCTTTGCGGTGCCGTAATTGAAGGTAGCTCGGGCTTCAGTCAAGAGACCGGCCGAGGCCGTACGGGTGATATTCCTGGTATCGATCAAGCTGCTGCTGGGATCCGGGAATAAGGGCCAGAAGAGCTGACATATACCATAGTCACCGATTACTCTCTCCCCACTGGCACCGGGAAGCGGATCCAGTGACGGACAATCATATACAGTGTTGACGTATCTCGGATTAGCAGATGCGTTATATTTACCTTTGGCACCACTATACACAGCTATAAGATCCTGCCAAAAGTAGTTGACACCTTGCACTCCCGCCGTATTGCTGGGTATCGGAAACATCTCGTCGTAATCCTGGGCATACATTAGAAACGCAGTGCCTATCTGTTTAAGATTGCTCGCACAAGTAGCTTGCCTGGCTTTCTCTCTGGCCTTACCGAAAACAGGAAACAATATAGCTGCCAACAGCGCTATAATCGAGATGACAACTAAGAGTTCGATCAAGGTAAAACCGCATTTACCTGTATGGTCCGACCTGAATCGGTTGCGACACCCCGGACCACTTCCGTATACCGGGACAACGTCTGTACCTTGTTTTTCGCGTTTTGAGAAACAATACATTTCATCACCCTCCTTAGATATTTATCCTTGTTAAAGCTCTTCTCTATAAAGCATCTTTCGGAGCCACAAATGTGTGACGTCACGCACCGTCTAATCTAAAGTATACACCTGCCAAGCTACCTGTCAATACCTTACAAATAAGCTCAAGCACATCCCTAATATTGATATTCTATTGATACGGAATAGATGATTGGTGCTGTCGAACCATTACCTTTCGTTTGTATGCATAAATCATCAAGATTTTTCACTGCAAGCCGGCTCAAGGCAGATGTCAGATCGATTTCCGTAATCCTTCTTCCGGTGGTTCCGGGAACGCTGGGATTGCCTATTACCGAACTGGTAGTATTGTCGTATAGCTGTATACCGCCACTCGTAGTGGCAGGGTCCCAGTCCACTCTCAGCACAGCATCGACTATGAATGAGTCCCGGGGATTGAAATACCACTTTTTGTTGCTATTGGGCAATGTGGTATAGGATGTGCCGGTATTACCGGTAATACCGGTGTATGAATATAGGAATGAGTGGGTTGCTTCGCTAAGCCCTTTTGCTGTTCTGGTACTGTAAACAGGGGTAAGCGCTGTTCCCGCTCTGCCGGCCTGAATCCGTATGGCTACAAATGTATCTCCGCTTACCGGCATCTGGACGTTATACGGACCGCCCCATATTACACCGCCTTTGATATTGAAAGTAGACTCGCTCTGATGGCTGAAATCGAGCAGTGTTGTCTGGGCAGTCGACATCAATATACAATCCGTTAAACAGATAAACGCCTTGGCTCTGTTGACACCCGTGTTTTGTAAAACGGGCTTACTCCCCTCAAACCAACTGTTTACACAATCGACCCAGGTAGTGTAACGAGTATAATTATTGCCGTCATTAGTGTAAATCTGTCCGACATCCATATCAAGATGAGTTGACCCCGATCCGGTGAACGTGCATCCGGTGATGGAATAGTGACTGTTATCTCGCAGCATTATATCGGTACCACAATTAGAGAATTTGCTGCCGATTATGCGCTCACCGTTAGCACATCCTCCTCCGCTGTCAATGCCAACTCCGGTCAAATTATAGAAGAAACTGTTGTTTATTACGAATTCATCGCTGGCATACGCAAGGCTGTTCACATCGCCCAGAACAAGGCCGTTCGTTGCATCACGTAACTCACAACGATCTATCAGGCAATGGCGCGTACGGTTATTGAAACTGTCGCCGCCGCATAATACCAGAGTAGTAGCGGCATTGTTACCGGCAAGAATAAGATTTTCAAGAACAAAGTTGGGTTGATTGTAAAAATCGAGCATCGTTCCGTTGGCGGCATTAAATTTAAGAACGGTACCAAGTGGAGTTGATGCTATGGGCGTTCCCATATGATCGCCCGTGATTTTTATACTCCCGCTTCGGCTTAACGCACCCGTGCAATACGTGCCGCAGGGGATGTAAAGGGTGCCATTTGCAGGTACGGCATTTAGAGCTGCCTGCAATGCAGAGGTGTCATCGGTTACGCCGTCACCGACAGCACCATAATCCTTCACGTTATACACATCGGCCGAGGCGATAGTTGAGAACGCAAAAAAGCATACCGTAAAGAATATTTGTATTGTAATCAGCAATCTATTAATTCTGCTGGAAGCGATATAGCGACCCATTTCAGCAAACACCGGTTGATGAAAAGCTTTAAGTTTCCCAGCACATTGTTCTTTCAGGCTATTCATTCTGATTCCCCCTCAAAGTTAATATCCTTATGGAGTGATGTTGATAAACTGTCCATGGATACACCAATCACTTTCTCTATCATTATATCATTGCAGCATATGACTGAAAGGATAGAATGGCCAATATTAACAATAAACATTGTATTTTCAGGACATACAGGATAAAATTCATATATAAAGAGCTTATTAGAAAACCGGGGTGACTATGAAAAAAGGCATGATGCACCAAACAGGATTGATCAACATCGAGGTATTTATCGGTGGTGCCCCATTGCTTGAAACGCGGCTATGTGAAGGGTTGCTGGTATTTGGGCAAAGTCACCCTCAATGGAGATTCTCCATGCGCAGTGCCAATTTTCGGTACTCTGAAAGGTGGTTGAAGGAACACTGCATCGCCGGTGTCATCGCATTGATTGCTTCCAAACCGGTTGCACGAGTAATAGATGCAGCAGGCATCCCCTGGGTACATCTATTGCCGGCAAAAGTTATATCTCAAGCATACGTCAATGTTGATGACCACACTATCGGACGCCTTGGAGCAGAATTTTTCATGGATAAAGGATTTTTGCGTTGCGCTTTTTGCGGCGTTGGGACAAGCTGGAGCACCAAACGGGCCGCAGGCTTCTGCGAACGATTGGCTGAAGCCGGACGTGGTTATGAATTTATAGACATACCTTTTGAGCCTACCCTTGATTGGGGATTTGCAACCGATTCAGAGCAACGCTTGCAACGTTGGGTAACGAGTCTTGAGAAAGGTGTAGCCGTAATGGCTGCACACGACGCCCTAGCCAACCGACTTGTTGACCTATGTCTTAGACAAGGGTTACGGATTCCTCAGGATATTATTGTGCTTGGTGTCGGCAATCATGATCTACTTTGCAAAATGAGTCCCGTTCCGATTTCCAGCATAGATACAAATGTTCCGCAAGTTGCCATTCGCGGAGCAGCCATGCTGGAGGCTCTGCTTAAAGGAGTAGATCCAACCGCTCCGAATCTCGTGCCGCCAATAGGGATTGTAGAACGGCGCTCTACCGAAGTTCTGACTTACGGGGATGATCTTGTGGCTAAAGTCGTATCCCATATCAGGGATCATGTTTGCGACGGAATCAATGTAGAAAGCCTGCCCAAGTTATTTTCCGTATCCCGCCGCACTCTATCACGGCGTTTTGCAAAGTACGTCGGGCATTCGCCTGCCGTTGAGATCCGCCAAGCCCGCTTGAAACATGCCCATCGCATGCTCTTAAATACCAATATGTCTCTAACAGAAATAGCCTTTGCCTGTGGTTATACCGATCTCTCGCATATGGATCGTTCTTTCCGTACCGCCTTCGGCAACTCTCCCAGTGCTTTGCGAAACAAGTAAATCCCGATGTTTTGCCCAGGCTATACGCTAAACCAGTTGCCATAGGCTCTATTTACAATCGAGTACTACACAATACAACGGATTAGAAAACCGGCAACTCCGGGCAGGAAGCAGGAACAATGGCCATGCCCTCCAGCTCCACCAGCCAGCCGGGACGGCAGACGGAGGCGCAGACCACCGTCATGGGGATGTCACCGAAGCGTTGACGCATCTTATGCAAAATGGGAGTGTGATCGCTGATATCGCGGACATAGACGATGATTGCAGCCATATCCTCCAATCCGGCTCCGGCCGGGGCCAGCAGCGCTTCCACGTTCTCAATGGCCCGGTCGAGCTGCCGCAGCGCGTCACCGTGATGCAGAATTTTACCCTGGCTGTCTATGCTGGCGGTGCCGGAGATGATAACGTGTCTGCGGTCCCGGTAAGTAACGGCTGTGCCGCGCTCAAAGGTAACTCCGTAGATATGGGTAGGGCTGAGATGATCCGGGGCCGTCAGGTAGCTGATCTGCGCCGGCCTGATGCCGGAAACGGCATAGGCGTCCATGGTAACCGTGGCGGCGATGTCGGCATGCCCGCCCTCTATGCCCGTACTGGCGATGAAGTGTGTGTCCGCCGTCAGCCCGTGTTCCGCAAAGAACTCCTTCCGGGCCGCTACCAGACCGTGATAGTTGGCATCGATATTCTGCACGAAGAACCATGTCCTGATAACGTTATCCGCCAGCGACATGCCGTGCGATTTAAGAAAGGCATCATATTTCTCTAAAATGCCGCGAGTCTGATCGCAGGAACCGCCTGCAACCGGGCAGGTCAATCCGGTCGTCCAATAATGGGCCGGGCTGCCTCCGGGCAGAATCGGCCGGTTGCCGTTCTGATCGCTGACATGATAAGCCCAAAGGGAAACTTTGGCTGACGGGCCTGGGGGCTGACAAACAAGCGATACGGCACAGGGTTCCGTATGCTGCGGGTTGGAGAACGGCTGATTCTTCAGTATGGGAAACTGGTTCGGCAGATCGCTGCAGAAAAAACGTCGTAACACCGCCGTTTCAATATGCAGCCCCAGATGATCGAGAGCATCCCGGTAGGCTTTGAACACCCATTCCAACTGGATATCCAGGGAGGCGTACTCCACAGGGTGGACCGTCAGGTGATGCTCTGTAACTCCGTCCTGTCCGCGAAAGCAGGAGATATTTACCGATACCGGCAGACTGCCGTTGTCAAACGAAAGAAACTCCATTAAATTATCCCCCAAATCAACCCGGCAAGAAATCAGGGTTGTGTCTATGCCCACACTACTGACTTCTGACTTCTGTATTCTGACTTCCTCCTGAAACACTTGCCCCAACCTTAACAGGTATGGCCGGTAGTACGCCCATATAGACTCTTCGCACAGTCTTGGCATCCTGGCCGCCGGCCGGTATGTCGGCAGAAAAATCGATGATCAGATTATCCGCATATCCCGGGCTGATCTGGCCGGCAGCGGCTTTCAGGGTGAAAGTCATCTCGTCCTGGCTCATCTGCACATCGCTGAGCGATATGCCTTTGGGCGGTTCACTCAGTTCCAGATAGACAGAGGTGAACTTCACCCGTGGCGGTACTTTAACCTTCGCCTTGACCTTAGCCTCGCCGCCGGCCGGAATATTTACCGGATTATTGTCGGACAGTTCCGGCGCTGTGCCGGCTCTGGCGTTCATGACGGCCACCGTAAAGGCTTCAGCCGGTACCAGATGCCGGTAATCGAAGGCCTGCATCATATCTTCGGCAGCCACTGCCGGACGGCTGACTGTGCGGCCGCCGATGACGGCGCCACCCGTCAGTTGCAGAGTGACAGGAGCTTCCAACTTCTTCTTAGGCGCTGTCAGCGTCATGCGGATTATGTCCCGGCCGGCGGGAATCACTCCGCCGCTCAGAGCAAAACCGTCCGGCGCGTCTTTGAGCGCAAGCCGGATATCGCCGTTGAATCCGTCACGGCGCAAGGCATATACACAGACCGGCACGGCGCCTCCCGCTGGTATGCTGATACCGGAAGGCGTTATGCGCAACTCAAAATCCGGCCGCAACGGGCTCAGGCGCAGACGGTAGATATATTCACTGCCGCCTTGATTCTGCGCATCGGAGAGCTGTATCAGATAACTGCCGGCCTTCGGCAATTTAAAGCGAATATACGAATCCGCATGGTGCGTAACAAGCCCTGAGCCCTTATCCACGGCATCGTCGCTCCAGGCCAGCACCCGCCCGGAAGCATCCGTCAACCTGAGCAGCGCATCCAGTGGAGAATCCAGTCGTCGTGCATAAACTTCCGCCGTTATTTCATCACCCGCGCGACCTTCAAAACGATATACGTCGATATCGCCCGGCCTGGCGATGCAGCCGCTCACTACCTGCGGCAGAGGTGCAGGCTGTGCCTTTTGAAACGTATCGTTGGGTTCATGCTCAGCGATCTCGGGAAGAGCGCCTTCCAACGCGGAAATCCGGGCTTCATCGCTATTCCGGAGTTTGAAATCCGCATTACGCATTTGAATGGAAACCCGGTAAACAAAATCCTCACGGCCGCGATAGATAGCATCCCTTATCTCAGCCACATATTCTCCGTCCTGCGGCACATCGTAGAACATAACCGGGTCCGGACCGGTAAGATAGTCGTCTACGTAAGCCACTTCCTTACCGGCGGCATCGTATAGCGCCAGAACGGCCTGGAACCACCCCGGCACGGCGTCGGGCAGATAGGGAATGAGCCGCCTGGCCTGCGCTTCGATGACCAGACGCTGGCCCTGCCGGGCCCGGAAGCGGAAGCGATCCACATCGCCGGGCATGATCTGCCCGTTGAGCAACACCGGCAGATCCAGTGCCTGCATGGCGGATGTATCGACATCGTTGGGTTCCTTCTCCATGCTCTCCGGCATCGTCCCTACCTGGAAGCAAACAGGATTGGTCAGCCCCACCGGGGTTGCCAGCCGCAACTCCCGGCTGCCGGAAGACGCATCCGCGTCAATACTGATATCGACAATGGCCAGTTCCTGGATGGAGCGTTTGATCTGCTGCTTACGGTTGGGGTTAAAGAAATCGAGCACCTGTTTCAACTCTGTCAGGCTCAACCGGTCGAGATCTTTAAGCAGCGGATGATCCGGCAGTGTTACCGGCTTGGGCGTCTCGACGGGCTGCAGTTGGGATGGAGTTGGAGTCGGATTAAGCGCAGGCGCCGGCGTAAGCGCGGCCGCAGGTGATGGCGCAGGAGCAGCCCCTTCCACCTTGGGAAGCCCCAGACGATTATTCCTTATCTCGGTAACTCTGCGTTGCAGTTCCTGGAATTGCAGCCTGCTCATGGGCGGCACATAGATGATATTGGAGACACTGGTTCCCTTTCCGGAAATGTATACTTTGGAGAGTCCTCTAAGGTTCTGGCCTCCGACGGTGATCTGGATACTTGTCCCCTGCCGTCCTCCGGCCGGGTAGACATAACCTATAGACGGTTCATTAGTTGCGATCTGTCCCCAGGCTAAGGCCGGACAGAGGAGTATGAGTCCCATATAGCACCAAGGTGCTATATGGGACAGGCTGAAGTCTGAAGTCTGAAGT
>Ga0172381_10003504_pt1 | contig 16585 bp, 13 predicted proteins | sample Leawel6488metaG_FD_119754 | JGI IMG/M metagenome (GOLD analysis project Ga0172381, IMG submission 119754) | Leachate microbial communities from a municipal landfill in Southern Ontario, Canada - Leachate well 64-88 metaG | ecosystem: Engineered > Solid waste > Landfill > Unclassified | place... | reverse complement strand
TTAATTTCTCCCTCGTCCATACTCCCAATAAAAGATTATTGCGATTATATTACTTAATTTTTCTGGTCTAAATGAATTTTGATGGAAATTTTAGAAATTTAGGCGAGATCTAAACACGTACCATTATTCTATATATTCAACTCTTTTATCTGGAAGATCTCAACATGGGCCGGTTATGTTTTGACGTTTTTCATGATACTCATGAGTGAATCCTTCAATTCCAAGTATCTATATGAAATTAGAATAAATAAAACAAATAAACCCAATTTTATTCCAAATCGCACCACCATATTCATATCCGAATATGATAATAATATAACAGATAAGAGAAAACATAGTGATATCAAAATAGACTTAACGACATATGGGTAATCATATTTTATAAAAACCAGTCTCTGAGAATACATCAGTATCATCAGAAATTGCAGCACGTAGCTCAATGTTATTGCTATAGCGGCACCGTATATATTATATCTTGGTATCAAAATGAAATTTAATCCGATGTTAAAGATAGCTGTAATAGCCGTAAAGAGAAATATTCGTCCAGTCTTCTCATTCATGAGTATCGTGAATCCTAGATAGCTCGACATACCTCCAATAATAAGTCCAATTGAGATAATTCCAATGATATCATATCCGCCGATGTACTCCTTTCCGATTAGAAGTTGATAAGCATCCTTTAGAATTATAAAGTAAATCAATAATATGCCGGACATAATTATCCAATAAAACTTAAAAATATTTCCTATTGTATTTTTGTATTCTTCCATTGATTTGGTATATTGCTCAATGAGATGTGGTGTCAATGCTCTTCCCATGGGAATTAGTATGAAATTATTGATGACTGATGCAAAGACATACCCAACGCTATATGTCCCAACAATCGCGACCCCACAATATATGTTTAGTATATACCGATCTGCCCAGGCCAGGAGTAATAGCAGCAATCCATCCGGAATTAAGGGTATGCTTATTCTCAACAAATCCCTTAGATTTCTTATCGAAATGAAATTCTGCAAAAAGGGTTTATAGTGATATATTATAAAGATTAATCCGATTATAGATACAATTAAATATGAAACTAAGTATGACTTCAAATATGATATGTACCCAGATTTCAGGACTATGAGAAATACAAAACTCGACAAGACAAGAATTGCATCAAATAGGATCATGGCCAGAAAGTAGTTTTGAGGCGACTTACGCAGAATAAGAAGATTTGTAAAAAAATTTGATATTACCATTAGAATTGCTATGGTTAGTATGATTGTTGATTCATAAGCCCCCAATTCTATTTTTAAGACTGCCTGAAATAGAGACGGCACACTTGAGAAAAGAACAAAGAAAATGATAAATAAAAGCGAGTTATATATTAATATTGTATATATATTCTGAGTATTTTCATATTTCGAGTTTTTATAGAATTTTATAGAGAATGCGGTATTCAGCCTGCTGTCCATAAGGGAAGACACAATCACGATAAACATCCAAATGAGTGATATTTTGCCAAAATCCTCAGGCAGAACTAATTTGGTATACAAAGAAAGAATGCCGAAATTGATGAGTGCATTTATTCCTTGCGTAAATGAATAGAAGCTGAACGCTTTCACCCGATAGCTCTCGGAAAACTTTTTTTTGGATTTAATTTTATCAAACAACGCATGAAGGTTTTTCCTCATTGAGAATAAACCATCTCCCTGAAGAAATCATTGAAAGTCTTGATCATATAGTCCATCTGGTTTTCTGTAATCCCCGGATAAACGCCGACCCAAAACAGATTATTCATTACTCTATCAGTATTTTCCAATAAACCGACAATCCTGGATTTAATGTTAAGATATGCCGGCTGCTTGACAAGGTTTCCTCCAAAGAGCATTCGTGTGGCTATTTTTCTTTTTTCCAGATAATTTACGATATCTGCTCTGCTAAATGATGCTCCCTCTCGAATCGTTAGGGGAAAGCCAAACCATGCAGGATCAGAGTTGGCTGCTGCCTTAGGTAGAATAAAGTATCTCTCGAATTTTCTAAAATTATCATACAGGGTCTTGAAGTTGGCCTTCCTTATTCGAAGGAATTCCGGCAGTTTTTTCAGCTGCTCGACGCCAATGGCTGCCTGCATATCGGTGGCTTTGAGGTTATATCCAATATGGGAGTAAACATATTTATGGTCATATCCATCCGGCAGCGATCCCATCTGCCACCCAAATCTCTTTCCACAGGTGCCATCACAGCCTGGATCGCACCAGCAGTCCCTTCCCCAATCCCTGAAAGAGACAGCGATATTCTTGAGCAGTGGGTCACTAGTCAAGACTGCGCCACCCTCGCCCATGGTTATATGATGAGCCGGATAAAAGCTGCATGTTGAGATATGACCAAAGGATCCAGTGTATCTGCACCTGTACTCCGATCCCAGAGCATCGCAGTTATCTTCAATGAACCAGAGATCATGTCTTTCGGCCAGATCAGATATCATGTCTATGTCCACCGGGTTTCCCAGGGTATGCGGAAGAAAAATGGCCCTAGTTCGATCCCCGATGGCCGCCTCAATTTCATCCGCTTTTATGTTGTAATTCCCAAGATTAATGTCTATGAAGACAGGTACAAGCCCGTTCTGGATTATGGGATTGAGTGTGGTGGGAAAACCACAGGCTGTGGTGATAACTTCATCCCCTGGCACAAGTCTTCTCTCGCCAAGCTTAGGCGAGGTGAGGGTCGAAATGGCAATGAGATTGGCGGATGACCCGGAGTTCGTCAGAAGGCAATGATCGACGCCGATAAACCTTGCCAGATCCGCCTCGAACCTCCTGGCGTATCTTCCGGACGTAAGCCAGAAATCGAGGGAAGCATCCACGAGGCTGATCATCTCCTTTTCATCATAGACTCTTCCTGCATAGTTCAGCCTATCCTGTCCTGGGACGAATCTCTTCTGGCTTTCTCTCAAATTGTAAAGCTCTACGACTCTGCTGAAGATCTCGTCGCGGATCTCCTTTTCAGTCCTCATGGTCCTCATAATCCTCCTGGCACAGGAAGGAGTTCGATGAACATATTCGACCTTAGCTCATCCCGGTGCAAATGCGGCTCTTGATCCTCTAAAGGCATATTAACCGAAAGCTTCGGCATGACCTTGCAGTCCGTGTTTATGCTCGCCTCTAGGAAGGCAGGATTCCTGTCATCAAACAGCTTGGCGAGAGTATCGCTTATCTCATCATTGCGGGTGATTCTTGCTGCGGGAATCTTGTATGCGCTTACAACATCCCGAAAATCGGGATTGCTATATCCAATGACCGTTGACTGGTATCTTCCATCGAAGTACTGCTCCTGGAACTGCCGCACCATACCATAGCATCGGTTATTGATCAGAATGATTTTCACAGGCAGATTATGATGATAGACCGTCTGAAGTTCCTGAATGTTCAGTTGAAATCCGCCGTCTCCGGTTATCACAACAATGACCTTATCCGGCTTGGCAAAGGATGCTCCGATGGCCATAGGCAGCGCGGATCCCATGGACGCCATGCCTCCCTGGGTCAGAAATCTCTGAGTGCCATGTATGTCCAGGGTCTGGGCAGACCACATCTGAATCTGTCCCACATCCACGCAGACAAGGGCATCATCAGGAAGAAATTCAGAAAGAATATGCATGAAATAGTTTGGGTCGATCGCATCGCTCTTGGGCATCCTGAATGAGGGGTATCTGGTCTTATAGCTCATGATCATCTTCTTCCAGGGCATGAGCCGCCCTCCATCCGCCAGGATGCCGGATTTCATCAACTTCATCATCCCTAACAGAAAAGATCCTATATCCAGGTTAAAGAGGCAATGAGCCTTGATGTTGCTGTTCAACTCGTGTGGATCTATATCCACGTGAACTATCTTCGCCCCTCTGGCGAAGGTCTCGGGTTTAGTTCCGGTCTGCCTGGTGTCCAGCCTCGTCCCCAGTGCCAGGATCAGGTCCGAATTGGCGACGGTCAGATTGGCATATCTGTTGCCATAGGTGCCTATCATTCCCGCGAACAGGGGATCGTCGTGGGGAAAGGAGTCCAAACCCATCAATGAAGTAACCAAGGGGATTCCCGTCATTTGGGCAAACTTCAATAACAGATCCTGGGAATTGGAAATTCTCACGCCTCCACCGGCCAAAATGACAGGACGAGATGATGACCGTATCATCTCCAGGACCTCATTCAAAGCTTTTTCATCGGGACTTTTGGGCTGCAAAGGATTTATTGTGCAGTATCTCAGGGTTCCTGGTTCAATATCAGCTCTCTGGATATTAAGCGGGATGTCCAGGAGAACAGGTCCCGGTCTATCGCTTCCTGCAATCTGGATTGCCTGACATAATAGCTGTTTTATCTTGTCTGCTTCCTCCACCAGGAAGGCATCTTTGGCTATGGGCTTGACAATGCTGACTATGTCTGTCTCCTGAAAGCCTTTCTGCCTTACAGGTCTATCAAACTTGAACTCATAGGTGTTGACCTGCCCCGTTATGAAGAGACAAGGAATGGAATCGAAAAAGCAACTGCCTATTCCTGTGATCATGTTGGTCGCACCCGGTCCACTGGTTGCCATGGCCACGCCAAGCCTTCCGCTGGCCCTGGCATAACCCTCAGCAGCGATAGAGGCGGCCATCTCATGGTGCATCGATACGGTAGAGATATCCTTTCGGCCATAGAAGGAATCAAGCAGATGTGCCAGAGACCCGCCGCATACCTCAAATACATGAGTCACTCCTGCTTGCGCCAGCACATCCAAAACGTAATCCGATAGCTTCATCTCCTTTCCTCAAGCTCATTGATATAATGCCGTATTGTCTTTGAACCAATCAACTGTTGCAGCCAAGCCTCGTTCTAGATCGTATTTTGGACTCCATCCAAGAACATTCCTTGCCTTGGAGATGTCCGCCTGCCATTTGATCGGCTCATTCGGCCATCTGGAAGGTGATCCTACAACCGGGAATGCCGTATCTCCTGCGAGCCTTATGATTATATCCACAACCTCACCTACCGAGTGCTGCTCACCATATCCTATGTTAATTATTTCACCCAGAGCATCCTGAGCATCAATCACTTTCAGGTAAGCATCCAAGACGTCATCGATGAATACGAAATCCCTCACGAAAGAGCGAGAAGATATTCTGGGATTCTCACCTCGCAGACATGCCAGAATCGCGGAGGGCACCAGCCTGCTCTGCCCTTCATAGCTACCATATGGAGAGAAGAGCCTAAGGGTGACTGCAGGAAGCCCTTCGTTCCTGGCCGCAGCCTGACAGTACATGGTTGCTGATGCTTTCGAGATTCCATAATCGTTAACGGGCTCGAGTAGATCATCCTCTCGCATGGATGCTATTTTAATGCCGTACTCTGATGAGGAACCTGTATTGACAAAAATATCGAGGTCCACCTTTCGACAGGCATCAATCATGTTGATGGTCCCCATCAGATTTGAATCGAGGATCCTTTGTCGATCCTTCTGGCAGGAATTGCCACCATGAGCCGCCGTATGATATACAATATCCGGCTGGATCTCAGATATTATCGAGTTCAATCTCCTTGAATCCGACAGATCAACACAATAACCATGTACAAAGCTGAAGATACCGTTTATTCTCCATTTGCTGGAAGTGGCCCGATACAGGAGATAGACATCTGCATCGTGATTTAAAGCTATTCTTGCCAAATTTGAGCCTATAAATCCAGTCGATCCTGTAATAAGAACCTTCTTACCGCTTAAATTATTCTTCGAATTCCGGCGCTTCAAAAAGGACCCCTCAACTTAGATCTATGACGATTCTGCAACGACTTTTCTTGACCAGGCATCATAAGATTTTATTTGATCAATAGTAAAATCATACATATTTGCCTCGCCACTATAAAAAGCACGGTACCAGGATGCTGTCTCCTTTATGCTTTTAGAGATAGAATAAACAGGGAGCCAGCCGAGGAGGCTGTTAGCCTTGGTGCAATCCAGTCTCAGAATGCTGGCTTCATGGGGCTCGACCTCTCTATGGGCTGATGCCTTCTCCCGGCGGCCTGGACCCCATTCCTTGATGAAATCATCAACAAGACGCTCCACAGTTATGCTATTTGCGCCAAGGGGACCAAAATTCCATGCGCCGGAGAACCTTTCGGCCTCCTGACCCATTCTGGCTGCCAGCGTTAGATATCCTGACAACGGATCAAGCACATGCTGCCAGGGCCTGATTGCCTGGGTATTCCTGATCTGTATTGCCTTTCCAGAGGTTATTGCCCTGACGCAGTCAGGAATGATGCGATCCTCAGCCCAGTCCCCTCCGCCAATCACATTGCCCGCTCTCGCAGAGGATATGGATAGGCGACTGCCGCATCCAGGATTCAGGAAAGAACGACGGTATGAGGAGATAGCCAGCTCAGCAGCACCCTTGCTGGCGCTGTATGGATCATGACCGCCCATGGAATCGTTCTCCCTGTAGGCATATACCCACTCTTGATTCTCATAACATTTATCGCTCGTAATGCATAAACATGCCATTACGCTCTGCGAGCGACGAATTGACTCAAGCACATTCAGAGTCCCCATCACGTTTACCTCAAACGTCTCAATGGGAATGCGGTATGATCTCCTGACCAGAGGCTGGGCTGCCAGGTGAAAGACGTACTCAGGCCTTTGCTGGGCGACGACCTTAGTGAGATGATCCAGATCCCGGATATCTCCCTTAATGTGGAAAACCTTCTCTTTCAGGCCGACCGATTCAAAAAAGGATGGTTCTGTGGGCGGGTCAAGAGAATATCCGGTTACTTTCGCACCAAGAGACTCAAGCCATAATGCCAGCCAGCCGCCTTTAAAGCCAGTATGGCCAGTTATCAGTACATCCTTTCCTCTAAAGGCATCTGAGAATATGTTCCTTACCATTACTTCCAGACCTTCCATGGAGCTGCGCCGCTCGCCCATTTGTCTTCCAGGTAGTTTTTATCCCGCAAAGTGTCCATGGCATACCAGAAACCTTCGTGCTTGTAAGCTCTCAGCTGATCCTGCTCCGCAAGGGATTCCAGAGGCGACCTCTCCAGAATAGTCTGGTCATCTTTGATGTAATCGAAAATTTTGGGTCCAAAGATGAAGAAGCCACCATTGATATAACCTCCATCACCCATCGGTTTTTCGAGAAAGGAGGTGACATTGCTCTGGTTTTCGATCTTGAGGGCGCCAAAACGCCCAGGAGGGCGAATGGCAGTCAGAGTGGCAATTTTTTCATGGCTCCGGTGGAAATTCAGGAGCTCACCTATGTTTACATCAGCCACTCCATCGCCATAGGTCGCCATAAATGTCTCATCGCCGATGTAATGCTGAATTCTCTTTAGCCTGCCTCCTGTGAGCGTATTTTCTCCCGTGTCTATCAGAGAAATACGCCAGGGTTCTGCATAATTTTGGTGAATTATGGTTTGATTTTTTTTAATATCTATGGTGATATCAGAGTTATGCATAAAGTAGTTGGCGAAATATTCTTTTATAATATATCCTTTGTACCCCAAACATATTATAAAGTCGTTGAATCCATAGCTGGAGTAGATCTTCATTATGTGCCATAGAATCGGTTTTCCTCCGACCTCTACCATGGGCTTTGGCCTCACAGTGGTTTCTTCGCTCAACCTGGTTCCAAGTCCCCCTGCCAGAATAGCAACCTTCATGTATCAGTTATCCTCCTCAAAATGTAATTTAATACACGGATTATTTGATTGGCCTCAGACGTCAAATTTTTCCTATATATTTCACATGAATAATAAGACTATTTCGCTGCCTCGATATGGTTCCTGTACCATTCAATAGTCCTTCTCAGTCCTTCCCTGAAATCCACCTTCGGCTCGAACCCGAACTCCTCCTTGGCCCTGGTCACCGCCAGGCACCTCCTTGGCTGGCCGTCAGGCTTGGAGGTATCCCATCGAATCTCGCCCTTGAATCTGGTCAGATCAGCAATCAAATCCACCAACTCCTGGATCTTTATTTCTCGCCCGGCACCGACATTCACAGGATCGGGCTTGTTGTACCTCTCTGCTGCTAGGACGATTGCCATGGCTGCATCCTCCGCATAAAGGAACTCTCTGGATGCGACGCCAGTTCCCCAGACTTCAACAGTCTTTCTATCTGATTTCACCGCATCCCTGAATTTTCTTATCAGGGCCGGAATCACATGAGAATCCTCTGGGTCAAAATTATCTCTTGGACCGTATAGGTTTACCATAAGAAGATGAATGGAATTAAAATCATACTGCTGTCTGTAGGCTTGTGATTGTACAAGCATCATCTTTTTTGACAGCCCATACGACGCATTGGTTTCTTCAGGATATCCATTCCAAAGAAACTCCTCCTTAAAAGGAACTAGCGTAAACTTAGGATAGGAACATACAGTCCCAATGCCAACAAATTTCTGAACTCCTTCCAGTCGGGCAGCTTCCATAAGATGAGTATTCATCGTAATATTATCGTAAAAGAGTGAACCAGGATTTCGCCGATTATAGTCTATGCCGCCCCCCCTTCCGGCAACATGAATTATGACATCTACATCCTTTACTATCCGGGAACAGTTTTCCCAGATCCTCAAATCCATGTCACTGCTACGAGGCACGATAATATTTTCGGGATCAACTCCGCGCTCGTTTACAAGATTGTCTACTACAAAAGATCCCAGAAATCCCGCGCCGCCTGTTACCAATACTTTTTTGCCGTGCCAAAAATTCATCGCAATAATCCTCCGAAAACATCTATGATATAATCAAGCTCATCATTGGTAAGATATTGATGACAGCCGATGTAGAAACCGTTGGAACCGAGATTCTCAGCCACCGGCAGTCTGCCTGAGTATTTGCTTTTCAGGTGCTTGTAAGCGGGCTGTTGAGTAGGTATGCATCCGAATAAGGGTCTTGATTCGATGCCTTTTTTCTCTAAACGTGCTCTCAATTTCTGTCTTGATGCGATCTTGGTATCATTAATCACAAGAGGATAAGCTAGATAACTCACGTTCTTATCATATTTCGGCAATTTTATGATCTTAGAGTATCTCTCCAAACCGTCATTGAGATATTTTACGTTCTCCTGCCTCTTCCGTATTATCTCCTTGATCCTCTTAAGCTGAACCGATGCAATTGCAGTCTGAAATTCCATAGTTTTAAAATTGAATCCGATAATATCATGAGTGAAACGAGGATCAACATCTTCCTCGCTTGATCGAGATTTAATCTTCGGGCACCCTTTTGTTCTTCTCGTGCAAATGGGGCAATCACATAATCGGCCATTGGCCTTAATCTTTCTCGCCAATCGAGCTATTTCGCTATCATTAGTGTTTATAGTCCCCAGTTCGCCTGCTTGAATATTGTGGGCTATGTAAAATGAGAAATCGGAAAGAAGGGATAGTGAGCCAGCTTTTCTATCCTTATATTCGCTGCCGTGGGCTTGAGCAGCATCTTCGAATGTAACCAGATCATATTCTTTTGCAATCTTGTTTATCTCATCCATATCGCACATGTATCCCATCACATGAACAGGGAGTATTATGGAATGCTCCTGTGGATCTCTAACAGTCTCCATATGAGCACGAATGTTTTCCGGTGTTATGCAAAAAGTATCAGGGTCCACATCTACGTAAACCGGTTCGAAGCCGGAATTTACTAGTGCATTGCTGGTTGCAATATAGGTGATCGGGGCTGTTATCACCTTCGTGCATTTGCCAATTGGCTTTTCCTTCAGATATTTAAGCGATAGTAATCCTGTTATCAATGCAGATGTACCGGAGTTTACTGCTACGCAGTACTTGGTTCCTACAAATTTTGCCCACTCCCGCTCAAAATTTGCTGTTTTATTTCCTTCAGATATTCTATTAGAGTCAATAACTTCCAGTATTGCCTTTCTATCTTCTTCACCCAATCGCAATTCTCCAACACTTATTCTTGTAGGAGCATTTTCATTGGCAAAATTTTCAGTCACAACCCCACCACATCTCGGGGATTTTCCGTTTCAGTATTTCATCGCCTTCCCCTATTGACTTTAGTCCTGCGGCACGCATGTCGGCGTCCACCATTATCTTTACCAGGTCTTCGAAAGTAACCCTAGGTTCCCACTTCATTTCTCCGCGGGCCTTTCTTGAGTCAGCCAGAAGGGATTCTACTTCCGTAGGCCTGAAGTATCTCTTGTCAATCCTCACATGTTCTTGTACATCAAGTCCGACGTAAGAAAAAGCTGCATCTAAAAACTCCTTAACAGAGTGAGCTTCTCCAGTTCCTATGACGAAATCTTCGGCATGATCGTTTTGGAGCATTCTCCACATGAACTCCACGTACTCGGGAGAGAATCCCCAATCTCTTTTAGCACTCAGGTTTCCTAAATATAGATGCTTGTCCTTCCCGCAAAGGATACCTGCAATTCCTCTTGTGATCTTTCTGGTAACGAAAGTCTCACCACGCCTTGGAGATTCGTGATTGAAGAGTATTCCGTTGCATGCGAAGATCTTATAGGCGTCTCTGTAATTTTTTGTGATCCAGTACGAATAAACTTTTGCGCAGGCGTAAGGGCTTCTGGGCATGAATGATGTGTTCTCGTTTTGGGGTGGCAAAGCCTCGCCAAACATCTCGCTGCTGGAAGCCTGGTAGAATTTGATGTCGCTGCCGCTCCTTCGGATGGCCTCCAGAATTCGTATCGTCCCGAGGGCAGTGATATCTCCGGTGTATTCAGGTACATCAAAGCTCACTCGGACGTGACTCTGAGCGCCAAGATGATAGATCTCGTCAGGCTTGATATTATAAATGATATTGGAAATCTGGCCGGAATCTGAAAGATCTCCATAATGAAGGTAAAGTTTAGCATCCTTACGGTGAGGATCAACGTATATATGATCAATCCTGGAAGTATTGAAGGTAGAAGCTCTCCGGATTATGCCATGAACCTCATAGCCTTTGCTCAAGAGTAGTTCTGCCAGGTAGGAGCCGTCCTGCCCGGTTATGCCAGTTATTAATGCTTTCATCATCGCATCACTTAGATTTATTTATCGAAATATTGTTCCTTCATCAGACCAATAATTTACCCCAGAGCGAAAAAACGATATCTTAGCCGAGGTCGCTTCAAGTTAACTCTCCTAAATTGGCTATGCGATATATCACAAAATGGGTTTACTGATGCTTAATCCGGTGAGCTAAATACATATGAACGCAATTGATGCCTATATCATCGTCGTGAATTGCTTATAAGTTTGGGTTTTATAAAGCATCCGCTGCATCATGCCAGCCCTCTTATCACCGCCTCGTAGCTCCATTCAGAAACTGGCACTAAAGGGCGTTTTCAATTGACCTTTCGAGCACTGTGGTGTATTTCTGCACGATCTCTTTGAAGACCTCTTCCTGCTGATGCCTGCAAAACCCATAAGAATCTTCCAGGCACGTCAATTCCCTCGATATCAGCCTTATCTGGACCAAGCTGATGGAATGATCCTCTGCCAGTCGTCCCAGCACGTTAAAATAATGACCAAGAGGTTTGGGTCTGTCGCTGGACACGTTCTTGACCAGACCGCATTCAGAGCAAACGGGATGAGCCTTGAGGCCTCGATGCCTTCCCTGATACTCAAAGGGAAGCCAGACCTTTTCTCCATAGCTCTTGTGCTCACATGCCATTCGTCAGACACCTTGTGCTCTCAAGAATAATCCCCGAGGACATAATAACAGGCCAATCCTAGAAGGCCATGCAAGCACCTAGCAGTTTTTATTGTATGATAAAGGTTGTGCTTATGCGGTTCCTTGGTGTTTTGAGTTGCCACTGGGTAGTGTACTTTCTTTTCTGGTATGTGTTTAGTTGATAATTTTGCCATTACCTACTTTGCAGCCTTGACATTCAACTCGATATTATGTAAGGCTTAACTAGATTTATTTTATACAAAAATTGATATTTAGTACGTGTTTAGTCATTGCACAGTGTGACTTCCACTTGCCTGGAGCCACATGAGTCCTTGTTACGCATTTGTGCCCGCTCTTTTGACCAGGTTTTCTCCGGATGTCTTTTTCCAATTCAGTCATAAAGCGATTCCATCGTCTCTATAAGTGCTCTTTCTCTCTCATGCAGAGAGAATTTCTCTTCTATCCTCTTCCTTGCCAATGCCCCTTTATCCGATTTCAAAGCGTTTTTGATTCCATTTACAATCGCCTTTTCATCACCATAAGGTACATAAATGCCTGTATCTCCCACAACCTCTGGCAAGGCTCCCCGGTCCGTCACTACGGGAACGCATTCGCATGCCATGGCTTCAGCCAGTGCGACGCCGAACGACTCCCTATAGGATAGCTGGCAATAAACCTTCGCTTTCTGATAGTATTTTATCAGCTCCTTTTGAGACGCATATCCGCAAAGCTCTAGATTCGACGAAGGGCATTTTGCCTCTAAAATTTCCTTGGCTTTATCGGAAAGCCCCATGACCAAAAATCTGGTACCAGGAATATGCGCAGCCGCTTTAGCGAAGGCGTCTATACCCTTGAGTTTTATTACATTTTTCGACCCTGAGGCTACAGTCATCACCAGATTCTCCTTCTCGCTTCCTGGCACGAACTTATTCGTGTTTATCCCATTGTAGACGACCTTAACCATTTTGGGCTCTGTCCGAGCAAGGACTTCTCTCTTTGTGAACTCCGACACCGCCAGGATGACATCTGCATTCTTTAAGACGTAGTCCGTATACATCCGTTTGTCCTTCCGAAAGGCATATTGCCCATAATCCATCTCAGGTACGAATGCCACATCATAGCCACCCGCCACAACTATGGATAGCTTATTCAGCATTTTTGATAGAAGCACTGCAATAAACGAATGCCCTGAGGCAAACCAGGCATAGGTTAGATCTGAATTAAATATGGTTCGCGCCATTTTGTATATATCTTTGGGTGTTCTATAGTTGACCTCCTCAACGTCAAAATGCTTCGAAAGTATCTCGTAGTCTTGTCCTACGAAGGACGAAACACCATAATATATAAATGCTATCTTTCTTTCAGTTTTCCAGATTGCATTTTGGCGGCTTGAAGATCCCTTATCCAAAGAGGTCACCTTGAACTCCTCCTAATTGACGCTTTTTCCAGAACCTTTTCGAAATCTTTCGCGATCAAACGCCAATCATATTCCTCAGCAATGGACCTATATCTCTTATCGTCAACACCGCAGGCCAGAATCTTCTTCGTCTCTATTATGAAGCTCTCCACATCATCATAATAGTATATCTCATCCCCTAGCAGACTCTCCAGTGCGACCATGCGGCTGGAAAGCACCGGCCTGCCGCAGGAGAGGTAGTTGAAGACTTTTCCACCTATCGTCTCTTGATTCTTCAACATGTTCTTGAGCGGATTGAGGCCAATGTCCATGGCAGAAATATACTTACTCAGCTCTGAATATTTTATGGCGCCTGTAAATAATATTTTATCGGCAACGCCGCATCTCTCTGCCAGACTCTTGATCTTTTCACCGTAATCTGTAAAAAGGCCCGGCCCCACCACCATCAGTTTCGCATCAAGGAAAGGCATGGCCTCTACCACCGTCTCCAGGTCAACCCAGTGCTCCAGCGAGCCGACATAGCCCAGGACATTTCCTTTAAGCCCCAGACTGCTCTTACATTCGTCCTTGGAAAGGGGCACAAGCAACTGCGAGTCAACGCCGTTGGGAATCACTGTCACATTTTTAGCTCCCATGCCGAGGAGCAGGCTCTTGAACTCCTCTGTAACAGTTATTATATATTTAGTTTTTTTAATGTTGAATCTGACGATGGCGCCAACGACGGCTTTTACCAGCTCGCCCAGGGCAGAGCCCGGATAGTAAACAGAAGCCGATTCCTCCAGATGATCTAGATAGTCAAAAACGATAGGCACACCGGCAAAGTCGGCCGCCAAAGAAGGCAGAATATTGGCAGAGACTATAACATCTATCTTCTCCTTTGTCACTACTTGCTGGATCTTCCAGAAGTGATATGGAAAGTTTAACACGTAGTAGAGCGACGGGTCCTCTACCCCAATCCAGCTCGCGGCCACCAGCCGGCACTTAGTCTCCCTTGCTTCCAAGTTCCGAAATCTCTTCAGGCCGAAGTGCAGCACATAAATATCGTGCTTCTCTGCTAAAATATCGAAGATGAAGTTAAGCCGATTGGGGACAGGATGCCTGATCCAGTCTGTAGTGGGTATTACCAATATCTTCATTAATCCCCTTGCCTCAAGTGCATCTCTTGATCTCTGCAGGTATAAAAGCCTGGGCCGGATAAACTAGAACTATTTTGCTCCATCCTGGTACTTCCCACAATATATTCTGCAGGATCTATTCCTATATTTTCTGAATATTTGACCGAAAAGATCTAAAGCAAGCTGTGCTTCATGTATCAGTTCTAGATATCCTGGCGGTGATAGATTTGAAGGGAGTTATATTGGCGGCTGGAGAAGGCCGCAGATGCAGGCCGCTTACTCAGACCAGATCCAAGGTCATGCTTCCCGTGGGAAACCGCCCTTTCATGGAGCATGTCATTTCGGCTCTGGCTGCAAACGGCATTCGAGATCTCTACATTGTAGTAGGCTATCAGAAAGAAAGGGTCATGGACTATTTCGAGGATGGTCTTGATTTTGGCGTAAAGATCACTTACCTCGAACAAAATGAGCTTTTGGGGACGGCACATGCCCTGCGCAAAGCTGAAAGCCACATGAATGAAGAATTTCTCGTGGTCAACGGAGACAATCTCATAGACGCAATGGCGGTCAAGGAGTTGATCTCGGCCAAAGGAGAGAACGTGATATTGGCTGCTCTTCGCCGGCATTCCGGCGACTATGGGGTCTTAATGGTAGAACAGGAGAGGGTAAAGGCAATAATCGAGAAGCCAGGGAGGCCATGTTCCGGAATTCTCAATACGGGAGCCTACAAATTCAGTCCTGCCATCTTTGAAGATCTTCGCCATACTCCTATATCGGAGAGGGGATCTTACGAGCTGACCCAGACCATATCTCAGATGATCGCAGATGGAAAAGAGATCGTACCCCAGATATGCAAAGGCATATGGTCGGATGCCATATTCGCCTGGGATCTTCTCAATGCCAACAACCTGGCTCTTGGCATGAAGGATACAAAAATCGCAGGGGAAGTGGAAGATGGCGCAATAATCAAAGGCCCGGTGGGCGTGGGTGAGGGCAGCATTATCCGCTCCGGATCTTATCTGGTGGGCCCGGTCTGTATCGGCGAGGACTGCGATATAGGTCCTGGTGCCACGATCCTGCCGTCTACTTCCGTAGGTGATTCGACGAGGATCGGCTCGCATTCCGAGATCCGAAACAGCATCATCATGAATGATACCAGGATCGGCTCAGGAACGATTATTTCCGACTCGGTTATAGGTGCAAGCTGCACTTTGGGAGACCAACTGGTCATCGAGACGGGGCCCTGTGTCGTAGCGGTGGAGGAAGTCTTTCAAAGGGCAGAGTTCGGAGCGATATTTGCCGATGATGTGACCGCTGGAAGCAGAGTTCTGGCCAGCCCGGGAACGGTTGTGGGCACGGGTGCGCGCATAGGCTCGGGCTCGTCCATTCGCGGCTGGATTGAGAGGGAGAGCAGGGTGATTAGCTGATGTGCGGAATTGTGGCTTATGTCGGCGACCAGTTGGCAGGGCCGATTCTTTTTGATACTTTGAAAAGGCTGGAGTATCGAGGTTATGATTCAGCGGGTGTGGCGATAAAGTCTGGGGGCGCGATTGAGGTCTTAAAGTCAGCCGGGCGAATAGCAGATTTGGAGAAGGTATACCAATCCAGAGGCTGTCTGGGAGAGGGCATGGGCATCGGCCATACTCGCTGGGCAACGCATGGGAAGCCGAGCGATCGGAATGCGCATCCCCACACCTCTGGGGAGATAGCCATAGTGCATAACGGCATCATTGAAAACTACCTGGATCTAAGAGAGCTGCTGACTGGGGTGGGCTATGAGTTTACTTCCGAGACGGACAGCGAGGCCCTGGCGCATCTAATTCACTTTTATTTTAAGGGCGATCTTTACGCAGCCGTTTGCAGGGCTTTGGAGCATGTGGAAGGCTCCTATGCCGTGGCCGTGCTCGCTGCCAGTTCACCCTATTTGGTCTGCGCCAGAAAGGACAGCCCTCTGGTGCTGGGCAAAGGCAAAGCTGCAATCTATGTGGCATCCGATGTTCCCGCGCTTCTTCCTTATACCAAAGACGTCATACGCATGAAAGACGGCGAGATCGCTCGCATCTTTGCGGACAGGGTTGAGATAATGGATAGTGACGGCCAACCTCGTCAGGTGGAGATCGAGCGTGTTACCTGGGATGCAAATGCCGCAGAAAAGGGCGGCTATCCGCATTTCATGCTCAAAGAGATCCATGAGCAGCCGCGGGCCATTCGCGAGACCATCGCCGGGCGCATCTCTGAGATAGACGGGGATGTGCGGCTCAAATTGGGCATGAGCGATGAAGAGATAAAAGGCCTGGAAAGGGTGACCATCATCGCCTGCGGCACCTCCTACCATGCCGGAATGCTGGCCAAGAACCTGTTTGCTCGTGCCGCCGGTCTGTCAGTGGATGTAGAGGTGGCATCCGAATTTTTGAATCTTCAGGTGC
>Ga0172381_10003502_pt1 | contig 16589 bp, 16 predicted proteins | sample Leawel6488metaG_FD_119754 | JGI IMG/M metagenome (GOLD analysis project Ga0172381, IMG submission 119754) | Leachate microbial communities from a municipal landfill in Southern Ontario, Canada - Leachate well 64-88 metaG | ecosystem: Engineered > Solid waste > Landfill > Unclassified | place... | reverse complement strand
GTTCTCCCCTGCCCATCCAGATATTTGGTGGCGGAGTGAATGACCAGATCGGCGCCAAACTTGAGGGGCTGCTGCAAGGCCGGCGTGCAGAAGCAGTTGTCCACCACCAGCCAGGCATCATGGTCGTGGGCCAGATCCGCCAGGGCCTGTATATCGCCAATCTCGGTGAGCGGATTGGAAGGCGTTTCAAGGAAGAGCATACGGGTGTTGGGACGCAGTGCCGCGCGCCACGCCGGCACATCGGCCAGCGGCACAAAGCTGGTCTCTACTCCGAAGCGGCTGAGAATATTGCCGAGCAATTGCACCGTCGTACCAAAAATGGAGCGGGAAGCGACGACATGGTCACCCGCCTTGAGTGTCCCCATGAAGGCGGTCAGACAGGCGGCCATGCCCGAGGCCGTGGCGACACAGGCTTCCGCCCCCTCCAGCGCGGCCAGCCGTTCTTCAAAGGTGCGTACGGTAGGATTGGTGAAGCGTGCATAGATATTTCCCGGCACCCTGCCGGCAAAGCGGTCTGCCGCTTCTTCTGCTGAGTCGAAAACGAAGCTGGAGGTGGGGAAGATGGCCTCGCTGTGCTCTTGCTCCTGGGTACGGTGAATACCGGCACGGATGGCGATGGTTTCCGGATGCAGCCGGTCCGCCCAGTCGGGGTTGGTATTTTTGGTGTTCATCGCAGCTCCTTGATCAGGTGCAGTTGGCGCGAGCCGTGTCCTTCCGGCGTCGGTAACGGATAATCATCACTGAAGCAGGCATCGCAGAAACCCTGCCCACGCCCACCCACCGCCTCATACAAAGCGTCCAGGGTAATGTAGCCCAGGCTGTCGGCGCCGATGATTTTACGCACCTCTTCGATGCTGTGCTGGGCCGCGATGAGCTGGGAGCGATCCGGAGTATCGATGCCGTAATAGCAGGGGCCGATCGTGGGCGGCGCGCTGACCACGAAATGCACCTCGCGCGCGCCGGCGGCCCGCACCAGACTGACGATTTTAGCGCTGGTGGTGCCCCGGACGATGGAATCATCCACCAGAACCACGCGCTTGCCACGCAGTATGTTGGGCTGGGCATTGAGCTTGACCTTAACCCCGAAATCACGACCGCGCTGTGCCGGTTGAATGAAGGTACGGCCCACATAGTGATTGCGGATCAAACCCAACTCGAAGGGCAGACCGGAGGCCTCGGCATAACCCATAGCCGCCGCAACGCCGGAATCGGGGACCGGCACCACCATGTCTGCGTCCCGCGGATGCAGGCGCGCCAGCGCCTGGCCGATACGCTTGCGCGCCGAATATACATGAATGCCATCCAGCACACTATCCGGGCGGGCGAAATAGATATATTCAAAGACGCACATACGCCGGCCAACGGACGCGAACGGCTTGCGGCTCTCGATGCCGCCTTTGGAAATGACGATCAGTTCGCCTGGCTCGACATCACGGACAAACTCCGCCCCCATGAGGTCGAGGGCGCAGGTCTCGGAGGCCAGCACAAAGCCACCGGAGTCGATCAGACGCCCCAGCACCAGCGGCCGAAAACCCATGGGGTCGCGTACCCCGATCAACCGGCTCTCGGTCAGGCAGACCAGGGAATAGGCACCGGAAACCTGCTGCAAGGCCGCCGCCAGGCGGGCACCGGCATCTTCGCCCGGGACACGGGCGAGCAGGTGGACGATGACCTCGGTATCCATATCGGTATGAAATATGGCCCCTTCCCGCTCCAGCCGGGCACGGAGTTCCACCGCGTTGACCAGATTGCCGTTATGGCCGACGGCAAAGGCACCATGTCGGTAATTGATAAATATCGGCTGGGTGTTGCGCAATTCCGAGCCACCTGCCGTCGAATACCGCACATGGCCGATCGCCTGTTCGCCGGGCAGCTTGCTGATCTGTTCCAGTCCAAAGACATCTGCCACCCGCCCCATACCGCGCTGCACAAAGAGCTTACCCCCGTCGCCCGAAACGATACCCGCCGACTCCTGTCCCCGATGTTGCAGGGCATAGAGGCCGAGATACGTCAGGTTGGCGGCTTCGGGATGGCCAAAGACCCCGACGACCCCGCATTCATCATGGAAATGATCGTCATCCACGGCATGCTGCATCACATTGTCATTTTGCAAATTTTTGCGACTCCAAATAGGAGACGGCAGGTGCCGTCAACGATTGCGACCAGCGGCTCACCGGCTCCTGTGCCAGCCAGGAACTCTCCCACCAGGGGGATCGGGACAGGTCCGAAGACTGCACCAGAGTGACTACAATGGCAATCAGCACCAGTCCCCGCAAAAAACCGAAGGAAGCCCCCAAAAACCGGTCCGTCGCCCCGAAACCAATGCCGTATAATAGCTTACGAACGACAAAAGCGCATAGGGTCCCGACGATCAGGCAGGCCAAAAAAAGGGAAAGAGAGGCTAACGGCACTCGCCAGTCCACGGGAATCTGCGCGGGCAGCCGGGGCGCCAGCCAACTGCCGCCCCAGTTCCAGGCCACATAAAACCCACCGACCCATGCCGCCAGGGAAAAAAACTCGCGCACCATTCCGCGGAAAAGGCCCCAGAGTGCGGACAGCACCACCAGCCCCAGCGTGGCGGCATCTACCCACAAGGTCATGACGGGTCACTCAACAGCCACGCCATCGGTAACTGTTTGACGAGATGAAAGGAGCCGAAGCAAAGCAGAATATCTCCGGTCGCCAGGGTCGTTCTTGACCGCTCCAGGGCCTGCTCCATGCTGGCATCCGCCGATACCGCCGTTGCCCCCAGCCCCCGGAGGGTATCGCGGAGCTGCAGCATCGTCGCCGCACGCGGGGTATCGGTGATCTCCAGTACATGCCAGGCATCCACCCACTGCAGCAGTGGCGCGAGTGTCCCGGCGATATCCTTGTCGGCGAGCATGCCGACGACGGCGTGACATCGCCCGGAACCCTTTCGCGCCGCCAGCAATGCCGCCAGTTGCCGCGCTGCCTGCGGGTTGTGGGCGACATCCACCAGCAGATCGGGGCCATCCTTACCCCAGGGCTGAAGCCATTGACAGCGGCCCGGCAATTGCGGCAGTCGCGTCCATGCGGAAATCGCCGCATCGGACACTGGTAATTTCTCCTGCAGCAACGATACGGCCGCCAGCGCCAGCGCCAGATTGGCCCATTGTACGGTCCCCTCCCACAAAGGCGGGGGCACCTCTTTCCCGTGCCCGAATCCTGACCATTTCCCGCGCAGGGGATCAATATGAAAGTCCCGCCCCAACCGCTGCAGGGGTACGTCGGCGCGTACTGCCGCCTCCAGCACCGAAGCGCAGGGGTCTTCCGAATCCCCATAGAGGGCGGGCACTCCACGACGGAATATACCCGCCTTTTCATGGCCGATGGCCGCGCGATCGGATCCCAGCCAGTCCTGATGGTCCAGATCCACGGTGGTGACGATACTGCAATCCGGGGTAAAGGCATTGACCGCATCCAGACGTCCCCCCAGGCCGACCTCCAGAATTGCCACGTCGACCCTGGTGGCAAGCATCATCCGTACCGCAGCGAGGGTCGCGATCTCGAAATAGGTGAGCGGGATTTGTCGGACTGTGGCGGCGATTTCCGTGAGTTGCTGATGCCAGAGGGACTCGGGTGCAGATCGGCCATCCAGCCGCAGGCGTTCGGTGAACTGCCAGAGGTGCGGGCTGGTATAAGCGCCAACCCGATAGCCCGCCTGGCGATAGAAGGCCTCCAAATAAACCACCGTGGAGCCCTTGCCATTGGTACCGCCCACCAGCATCACCGGCATGGGCAAACGCGCGGGCATCTTCAGCGCCGCCAGAACGGCCCGCATTCGCTCCAGACCCATGACGATTTGCTCGGGTGGCCCGGCCAGTTCAGCGACCCGGTCGCTGAGAGAATCCGCCAGCAGTGCCACCGGCTACACCCGCTCCCGTGCGCCGCGCTTAATGCGGACTCGGGGCATGGGTCAGCATCCCCAGCATCTCGCTCACCACCGCGCGCATCTGGCGGCGATCGACAATCTGATCGATGGCGCCGTGCTCCAGCAAATATTCCGCGCGCTGAAAACCCTCCGGCAGCTTTTCACGGATGGTCTGCTCGATCACTCGCGGGCCGGCAAATCCGATCAGGGCCTTGGGCTCCGCAATCAGAATATCTCCCAGGGTGGCCAGACTGGCGGAGACACCGCCCATGGTCGGATCGGTGAGCACCGAGATGAAAGGCACCCCCGCCTTGGCCAGCCGCTCCACGGCGGCAGAAGTCTTGGCCATCTGCATCAGGGAATATAGTCCTTCCTGCATCCGTGCCCCGCCACTGGCACTAAAGCAGACCAGTGGACAACGTTCGGTCAGCGCCGTTTCCGCCGCACGGGCAAAACGAGCCCCCACCACCGATCCCATGCTCCCGCCCATGAACTCGAAGGCAAAAGCGGCAACCACCACCGGGCGCCCTTCCAGAAGGCCGCGCATCACCACCATGGCGTCTTTCTCTCCGGACTTGGCCTGGGCTTCCTGCAGGCGGTCCTTATAGCGCTTCTGATCCTTGAAGCGCAGGGGATCCACCGGAACGTATTCCTTTGCAATCTCCAGCCGGGGTTCTGCATCGAGGAAGAAATCCAGACGCTGCCGGGCGCTGATCCGCTGATGATGTCCGCAGTGGGGGCAAACGTAAAGATTTTCCTCCAGCTCCGTACGGTAGAGCACCACCTGACAGGTGGGGCACTTGGACCACAGACCTTCAGGTACGGTGCGCTTGTTCTCACTCACAACGGAGGCCTCTACCGATGTTTTTTTGATTTTGGGTGGCAGTACCCGATCGAACCAGCTCATGCGCCTCTCCTTTCCGTACTCCGCACGGCCTGGACCAGCGGCTCGATAAAGCGGGTGGCCGCCGCAATGGCGTCCTGATCCGTCGCACATGCCGCCAGTTGATCGACCAGTGCACTGCCGACGACCACCGCGTCGGCCCCGGTCGCCACCCGCGCTACCGTCGCCGCATCGCGAATGCCAAAACCGATGGCCACGGGCAGGCCCAGTTGCCGGTGCAGGTGCTGTACCCGCTCCAGAACCTCCGCCCAGTCCGCCTGGGCTGCGCCGGTAATACCGCGCAGAGATACATAATATACAAAACCACTGCCCATACTGCGGACGGTCGCCACGCGTTCCGGCCCACTGGTCGGCGCCAGCAGGAAAATGGGGTCGATACCCTGCTGGCGAAGAACGACGGCTTCGCCGCGCCCCTCCTCCGGGGTCAGATCCACCAGAATGACACCGTCCACCCCCGCCGTCGCAGCAGCCTCGGCGAACGAGGTTATACCCATGGCTTCTACCGGATTCAGATAACCCATGAGAATGACGGGCGTGTGGCTGTTGGTCGTGCGGAATTCGCGCACCCACTCCAGGACCATGCGCAGCTTCACCCCCCGCGCCAGCGCCCGCTCACTGGCGCGCTGGATGCTGGGGCCATCGGCCATGGGGTCGGAAAATGGCATCCCCAGTTCGATGGCATCGGCCCCCGCGGCGACCAGCGCGTGCATCAGGGGCACAGTCGCGGTCAGGGATGGGTCACCCGCCGTCATGAAAGGAATGAGGGCGGCACGACCCGCATCCCGGAGTTGGGCAAACAGCCCGGCGAGACGACTCATAAATGGATACCCTCCAGGGCGGCGACGGTATGGATATCCTTATCGCCTCGCCCGGACAGGTTGACGATAATGGTCTGATCAGAGCGCATGGTCGGCGCCAGGCGGAAGGCGTGGGCCAGCGCATGTGCGCTTTCCAGCGCCGGAATGATGCCCTCGGTGCGGCACAGGCGATGGAAGGCCGCCAGCGCTTCTTCATCGGTAGCCGCCACATACTCTGCCCGGCCGGTATCCTTCAGATAGGCATGCTCCGGTCCCACCCCCGGATAATCCAGCCCCGCCGAGATGGAGTGGGTCGGCAGAATCTGACCGTCTTCGTCTTCCATCAGGTAGGTCCGGTTACCATGCAACACCCCCGGACGTCCGGTGGTCAGGGGGGCTGCGTGTTGTCCGGTGCCAAGGCCCAGACCACCCGCTTCGACACCGATCATCCGCACCGCCCGGTCTTCGATAAAGGGATAAAACAGGCCAATGGCATTACTGCCCCCCCCCACGCAGGCGATCAGACAATCGGGGAGCCGTCCCGTCAGTTCGAGGCACTGCGCCCGCGCCTCGTCGCCAATGACCCGGTGGAAGTCCCGCACCATGACCGGATAGGGATGCGGTCCCGCCACCGTTCCGATCACATAAAAAGTGCTTTCGACATTGGTTACCCAGTCCCGCAGAGCTTCGTTGAGCGCATCCTTCAGGGTGCGGGTACCGCTGCTGACCGCCGTCACCTGCGCACCCAGCAAACGCATGCGAAACACATTACTGGACTGGCGCTGGATATCCTCCTCGCCCATATACACCAGGCATTCCATGCCATAGCGGGTCGCGACCGTCGCCGTGGCGACGCCATGCTGCCCCGCGCCCGTCTCGGCGATTACCCGTTTTTTGCCCATACGCCGGGCGAGCAGCGCCTGACCGACGGCATTGTTGATTTTGTGCGCGCCGGTGTGGTTGAGGTCCTCCCGCTTGAGGTAGATTTGCGCTCCACCCAGCTCCCTGGAAAGGCGTCCGGCATGATAGAGTGGATTGGGACGACCGACGAACTGGCGCAGTTCACTGTGCAGCTCGGCACGAAACTCCGGATCCCGCTGCGCCTCCTGGTACGCATGCTCCAGTTCCTCCAACGCCGGAACCAGGGTTTCTGCAACGAAACGCCCGCCGTAAGGACCATAGTGTCCGGATGCGTCCGGCAAAGCATAAGTTCCCATTCTCTCTCCCTTCAAGTACCGCGCACCCGTGCGACAAACCGTGCCATTTTGTCATGATCTTTGCGTCCGGGCGACAGTTCCACCCCGCTGCTCACATCTACCGCATAAGGCCGGGCGATGGCGATGGCCTCGGCAACGTTTTCGGCATGCAGCCCACCCGCCAGAATCAATGGCTTACCCAGATCCGGCAGCCGCCACCAGTCGAAACTCCGGCCCGAGCCCCCCCAGACGCCCGGCGCGGCGCAGTCCAGCAGCAGTCCCTGCGCGTCGTGATAGGCGTCCACCGCCGGCCGCAGGTCTTGCGCTGCGGTCACCCGCAACACCTTGATATAGGGACGGCCGAATCCCCGGCAGAGGGATGGCGATTCATCACCATGAAATTGCAGGACATCCAGAGGGCATTGCTGCAGCGTAGAGGCCACCTCGGCAGCTTCCGCGTTGACGAAAAGGCCGACGCGCGTGACGAACGGCGGCAGTGCCGCAAGAATTTTCCGGGCACGCACCGCATCCAGAGCCCGCGGACTGCCACGGTAGAACACCAGCCCGACGGCATCCGCGCCGGCGGCGGCCGCCACGCGGGCGTCCTCCGCATTCGTGATACCGCATATTTTGATACGCACCATCGGCACATTCTAACACCGCGGCTAGCAGAAAGCATGAGCGCAGCCGACCGGCGGCGCCCGTCAATCGCCCGTCAGGAAACCGGCGTCCACCGCATCCACCGGCAGCCCGAACTCCGCAGGATAACGCGGCGCCACGAAATAAAGGCCACCCGGCGGGGCCGTAACGCCAGCCTGACAGCGATCGCGACTGGCCAGCACCTCCGCCGCCCAATCCACAGGCCGGTCGGCCTTGCCGATGGCAATCAGCACGCCCACAAGATTACGCACCATGTGATGCAGGAAACCGTTGGCCTCGGCATCGACAGCAATCAGATCGCCCCGCCGGACGACCCGAAGCTGGCACAAATTCCGTACAGGACTTTTGGCCTGGCAGGCGGAGGCGCGAAAAGCGGAAAAATCATGGGTACCCAGCAGGGTTTGCGCCGCTGCCTGCATGGCCTCCACATCCAGGGGGCTGTATATCCAGGCGGTGTGATTCCGCCACAGGGCGGATTTCTCGCGACGATTGAGGATCACGTAACGATAACGCCGGGCCGTAGCGGAGAAACGGGCGTGGAAGCTATCCGGGACGACCCGGGCCCAACGCAGCGCCACCCCCGCGGGTAACGCGGTATTGGCGCCACGTACCCAGGCCTCGGGACGCCGCACCACCGGGCTGTCGAAATGCACCACCTGACACAGGGCATGCACCCCCGTATCGGTTCGCCCAGCGACGACGACAGAGATCGGGCACTGGGCCACCTGACTCAACGCAGCCTCAACAACACCTTGTACACTGTCCTGATCCAACTGGCGTTGCCAGCCACAGAACCCGTTGCCATCGTATTCAAGCCCCAGTGCCCAACGGGTGCCTCTCGGCTCTGCAAACTGCTCCACCGCCAGGCCTGGTTAAAGGCTTCTCAGCAACTGCCGGGCTTCTTCCTGATGGGCGCCGCTGTCTTCCCGAATCAGTTCTTCGAGCAGATCGCGTGCCGATTCACCGTCACCCATTTCCACATAGGCTTTGGCCAGGTCGAGTTTGGTACCCATGGCGTCCCAATCCGCAACATCCAGGCCGCCAGACGGCGCCCCGACGGCGGGAGACTCGGCAGCTGCCGGAGCAGATGCCGAGACGTCCGGCGCCAGTTCCAGTACCGATTTTGCCCGAGATTCCGGGACCCCCGTTTCCGCCTCCGCTTCCTCCATCAACCGGAACTGCTCATCGATATCCTGCAGGAGCCGGGCCTTTTCCTCCGCCGGGAAAGCGTTCGATGCTTTTCCTGCCGCAGACTCCGCAGGGGCATGGTCGAAGTGGAAATCCAGCACATCCAGAGGCGCCGGCGCCGGGGACGCCTCCCCGCGGGCAGGCTGGTCTATCCCAATGACCGGGGCGGGAGCGACCACCGCCCCTTCGTCGGAGATGGCGAAGAGCGCGTTACCGGGAAAGAGTCGCGCCCCTTGTGCGGCCACTTCCTGCCACGCCGCATTGTGCGGTCCGAAACGCCCCCGCATACGTTCGGCGAGATCCAGATATTCCTCGTGGCGATCCAGATTGGCATAAATGTCGAGCAGTTTGACGTACAGCTCCTTACGCCGCGGATTTTCTTCGAGGGCATCATTGAGCACGGCGACAGCCTGTTCCGCCTTACCGTAGGTCAGGTAAAGATCGGCTTGTTCGACGGGATCGATCTCGGCGGCACCGGCCTGGGCAGCCGCGCCCCCTGCGGCGGCGACGACAGCCGAGGGCGCTGGCGCTGGCGCTGGTGCAGTAGCGGCAACCACCGGGGCAGGCGCCCCGGGTTGGGGTGGCGCTGCGGGCGCTTTAGGCGCAGTGCTCAAAGCGGAAACCCGCTGGGAAATCTCTCGCTGACGTTGTTCCGCCTCTTTTTGGCGACGCCACATCCAGATGAACAGGGCCAGCAGCAAAAGATTTCCGCCCAGCGACAGGATCAACGGAAGATTGTTGTTGCCCTCCGCCCGGGAAAGAGCGGCAAGCTGCGCGCCCTGATTGGCCAGCAGGCGCTCCTCCGCGCTCAGGCGCTGCCCCAGGCCTACCACTTCCGCCGTCAGCTTCTGATTGTCCTTGCGAAGCATGGCATCTGGCATCTGCAGCGGGCTGGCCGGGGATGCCACGCTGGCTACGGGAGCGGTCACCGCTGCGGCAGGGGCGCTGGAAAGCACCAGATGCGTCGCATTCCCAGCGGGCTTGACCGCAGTTGCCGCAGAAACGGCCGGCGCGCTGACAGGAGCGGCGCTCGTTACAGGAGCGGAGGCCGTCGGCGCAGTCGCCACCGCAACGATGGACGGTTTGTTCGCCGCCTGTCGGGCAGACAGCCAGGCGCTGGCCTGTGCGGGTGAAGCAGACTGCACCTGGGCCAGACTGGGCACCGTCAACATGGTTCCGGCATAGAGGTAATCGGGATTACCGCCCTTGAAGGCCTGCGGGTTGGCCTTCAGCAGCGCCGCCATGACCTGGTCGATGGTGACCGCATTACTGTTGACCATAGCCTGCGCGGCCTGGAAAAGAGAGCCGTTGACCGGCACCGGGCCATAACGGCTGACTCTTGCCCAGCCGTGATAGAGGGGCGCGGCAGCCGTATGGCGGGCGGGCCGCGGCGTTGTCGGAGAGGCGACGGACTGCGGAACGGACGCCGGTGGCGCGGCGGCGGGAACCACGTTATTCCCGATACCGGACGCCGTATACTCCCGGACCATCTGTCCTCCGGACCAGTCGAGCCGCACCAGGAAATGCAATTCCGGCTGGGCGAGCGGCAAGGGACTGCTGATCAGTACCGCCGGCCTATCACCGCTGCGCACCGTAAAATGCCAGTGATCCAGTGTGCCCGATCTGGGAAGATCGATCATCGCGAAGTCGCTGGCCGGCGCGAGTCCGACGCTGAGGTTCGCTTCGCCTTTGGGGTTCAACGACTGCAGGGGAATCTCTGCGCGAAAGGGCTCCCCCGGCGCGGAGAGCACCCGCAGCTCACCGAGTCCCAGCGCCTGCGCCATACCCGGCAAAAGCAAACCAATGCCGGCCATGGTCAACAACCACCTGTTCTTGTTCATCGATATCTTCCTCATTTGGGTAACGCCAGCGCACTACGGCGAGGTCTGTCGCCGATGACGTTTTTATAGATAGTCGCGAATCAGCAACTCTGCAATCTGGACGCTGTTCAGTGCCGCGCCCTTACGGATATTGTCCGCAACCACCCAGAAATTGATGCCCCGTACATGGGAGCAGTCGCCGCGAATGCGTCCCACAAAAGTAGCATCCTGGCCGGCCGCATCCAGCGCGGAAGGCCAGGCGCCAACCGTACCACGATCATCCACGACGGTGACGCCCGGAGCCTTTTCCAGCAGCGCGCGAACGGCCTCCGGCGTGATGGGCTCGCGGGTTACCACGTTGACCGCTTCAGAATGGCCGTAAAATACCGGCACCCGCACACAGGTAGCGGTCAGGGCGAGATCCGGAATCTCCAGGATTTTGCGGGTCTCCCACAGCATTTTCATCTCTTCCTTGGTATAGCCATTGTCCTGGAAGACATCGATCTGGGGCAGGCAGTTGAAGGCAATCCGCTTGGGAAACACCTCGGCAACTCCCTCCTCATGACGAAAAATCGCCAGGGTTTGCTGGCCCAGTTCTTCGATGGCCCGCCGCCCCGCACCGCTGACCGCCTGATAGGTCGCGACCACCACCCGCTCGATACCCACCGTATCGGCGATGGGCTTCAGCGCCAGCAGCATCTGGATGGTCGAGCAGTTCGGGTTGGCGATGATACCGTGGCGCCGGTAATCGGCAATCCGCTGCGGGTTGACTTCAGGCACGACCAGCGGGATTTCATCGTCATAGCGGAACTGGGAGGTGTTGTCGATGACCACACATCCGGCAGCCACCGCCTTCGGCGCGTACTCCGCGCTGACCTTGGCTCCGGCGGAAAACAGACCGATATCGGCCTGCGACCAATCGAAAGTCGCCGCATCCTGTACCAGCACCTGCTGGCCATCGAAGGGCAGACGTCCGCCCGCCGAGTGGCTGCTGGCTAACAGATAGAGCTTATCCACTGGAAACTTCCGCTGCTCGAGAATCTGCAGCATGACCTCGCCGACGGCACCGGTAGCGCCCAGGATGACTACGTTGTATCGTGGTTTTTGCATCTATGTATCAATCCTTGAAGTTCAGGGCATCGACCACCGCGGCACCCATGGCTTTAGTGCCGATCACCGGCGCTCCCGGCGCCGCGATATCGGCGGTACGCAGGCCTTGATCCAGCACCCGCTGCACCGCCGCCTCCACCCGCTGCGCCCAGGGCTCGGCACCGAGAGAATATCGCAGCATCATCGCCACGGACAGAATCGTGGCCAGGGGATTCGCTTTGTCCTGCCCGGCTATGTCCGGCGCCGAGCCGTGGATGGGTTCATACATCGCCCGCCCCTCGCCCAGTGAGGCCGAGGGCAGCATACCGATGGAGCCGGTCAACTGACTGGCCTCGTCGGAAAGAATGTCGCCAAACATATTGCCAGTCAGCAGCACGTCGAACTGTGCCGGGGCGCGGATCAGTTGCATGGCGGCATTATCCACATACATGTGGCTAAGCTGCACATCGGGATAGTCCCGCGCCACCTCGGTGACCACCTCGCGCCACAGACGCGTAGTCTCCAGGACGTTGGCCTTGTCCACCGAGCACAGTTGCCGGCGACGCCCCTGGGCAGCGCGGAAGGCCACATGGGCGATACGGCGGATTTCATCCTCGTCATAGACCATGGTGTTAAAGCCGCGGCGCTTGCCGTCGACCACTTCCAGACCACGCGGCTGACCGAAGTAGATATCCCCGGTCAGTTCGCGCACCACCAGGATATCGACATCCCGTACCAGTTCCGGGCGTAGCGGAGAGGCATCCAGCAACTGCGGGAAAATCTGCGCTGGACGCAGGTTCGCATAAAGATCCAGCCCCTTGCGCAGGCGCAGCAGCCCCTGTTCCGGGCGTTTGGCGGGCGGGTACGCGTCCCAGCGGGGGCCGCCCACCGCCCCCAGAATGACCGCATCCGCCTCCAGGGCCAACTGCAAGGAGGCGGCCGGCAAGGGATCATCGCTGGCATCCAGCGCCGCGCCGCCCACCAGGCCCTCGCTGCAGTGCAGGCCGAGTCGCGCGGCCTGATCCACGGCATCCAGCACTTGCCGGGCAGCCGCCACGATTTCCGGACCAATGCCGTCACCCGCAAATATGGCTATTTTTTTCATACCAGATCCTTGTTTCATCACGATGCCAATCATAAAAGGGTTTTCCGCCCCAAAGAATTGTGGAAGGATAGCATAGGCATTGCCAGCAAGGCACGACACCCGTGGACCCGTTCATCCGTACCCCAGCCCCCGCAAACCCGCCCGATGCGCAGGACGCGGTGCATCCCTTACCGGTCACCGGCATCATCCTCGCCGGAGGTGCCGGCCGCCGCATGGGCGGTGCGGACAAAGGCTGGCTGGACTGGCAGGGGAAACCCCTGATCGAGCGGGCCATCGCCATCCTGCACGAGGATTGCACCGACATCGTCATCAGCGCCAACCGCAATATGGACCGTTATGCACAATGGGGACATCGCGTCGTCTCTGATCCGACGGCAGACTTTCAGGGTCCGCTCATGGGCCTGGCGGCTGGCATGCATGCCGCGACGCAAGCCTGGGTAGCCAGCATCCCGGTGGATAGTCCCTGTTTACCCCAGGATATCGTGCGCCGTATGTGGCAGGCCAAAGGCGGGCATGACCTGGTGGTGGTGCGCAGCGCCGACCATTGGCATGCTGTCATCTGCCTGTGTCGCCGCGATCTGCTGGCCGACCTGCAGCGTTATCTGGACGGCGGTGAGCGGCGGGCGCAAGGCTGGTTCCGGGACCTCTCTTTTGCCGGCCTCACTCTGCCCGCTGACCTGCTGCGCAACTATAACCGTCCGGAGGATATGACATGAAAGCGCTCGGTGTAGTAGGATACAGCGGTAGTGGCAAAACCACCCTGCTCTGCGCTCTGATTCCCCTGTTACGCGGATATGGACTGAAGGTCGCCGTGGTCAAGTCGACCCACCATGACGTGGACTGGGACGCGCCGGGAAAGGACAGTTACCGTCTGCGGGAGGCAGGGGCGGATGCGGTACTACTCCAGGGTCCGAAACGCTGGTTTATGACCAGGCCTGCGCCGACGGAAGTCAGTCTGGAAACCATCCGCGCCAGCCTGCAACCGCTGCCGGACCTGCTCCTGCTAGAGGGGAACAAGGCGCTGGCGGTGGCGAAAATCGAAGTACACCGACCCGCCCTCGGGCACCCCCTGCTTGCAGCGGAAGACCCCCGCATCATGGCCGTGGCGACGGATGGTGTTCTGCCTATCCCGGGCGTTCAACTGGACCTGAATACGCCGTCCGCCATCGCGCAATTCGTCCGGCAATGGATAGAAAAGGAAGATTAAACATGGCTCACTGTTGTGGTGGTAACGAACATGATTCCCTGGCTAAAAGTGTCGCCGATGCACGGGATGCCATCCTCGCGGCCAGCCTGCCGGTACGAGGTACCGAAAATGTCCATCTCGGCCAAGCGCTGGGACGGGTACTGGCCACCGACCTGCATGCCCCGGCCAACGTGCCCGCCTGGTCCAATTCGGCCATGGATGGCTACGCCCTGCGCAGCATGGACGGCGATGCCGTGCGACGCGTCATCGGCCGGTCTTTTGCCGGACATCCCTTCAAGGGGCATGTCGGTGCCGACGAGTGCGTACGCATCATGACCGGTGCCGTAGTTCCCGAGGGCGCGGATGCCGTCCTCGTTCAGGAGGAGGCAGAAGTCCATGCTGACCAGAAGATCATCCCACAGACGGTCAGCAAGGCGGGCGCGAATATCCGCCAGCCCGGTGAGGACCTGCAGGCCGGGGCCCTGGCCCTGGAAGCCGGAACCTGGCTGCGTCCCGCCCAAATCGGGCTGCTCGCTAATCTGGGCATTGCCGAATTGGCCGTATATCGCCGTCTGCGGGTCGCATTTATCTCTACTGGCGACGAGTTGCGCCCGCTAGGCGGGGCGCTGGCTCCTGGGCAAATCTACGACAGTAACCGTTACGCCCTGCACGGCATGCTGGAACGTCTCGACTGTGAAATCCTCGATCTCGGCCGCATCGCCGACGATCCTGAGTCCATCGAAGCGGCCCTGCACAGCGCCGCGGACATGGCCGACGTGGTGATCACCACCGGCGGCGTCTCCGTCGGCGACGCCGACTACATCGCCGCGCTCCTCGGCCGTCTCGGCACCATCAACTTCTGGAAAATAAACATGAAACCCGGGCGTCCCCTGGCTTTCGGGCAACTCGGCAACGCCACCTTCTTCGGTCTGCCCGGCAACCCCGTCTCCGCCATGGTGACTTTTTACCAGTTTGCACGCCCGAGCATCCTCAAGCGCATGGGCAAAGCGGCCCCCTGGATCCCTCCATTGCTACAGCTTCCTTTGGCAGAGGATCTCCGGAAAAAGCCCGGACGCACCGATTTCCAGCGTGGTCGCCTGCTGCAAACCCCCGCCGGACTACAGGTGGCGGGAATTGGTCAGCAGGCTTCCCATATCATGAGTGGAATGGCCCATGCCGACTGTCTGATCATTCTTGCGGCCGAAGCCGAGCACGCCAAGGCTGGCAGTCTGGTGGACGTGCAGATGCTGGAGGGGCTCGTCTGAATCCGCGCTCAATCCAGGCCGTGCCGCGCCGTATAGGGCGTCGAGTGGCTGAGATGAAAGCGGAAATTGTCCGCGTAGAGTTGCTGTAACGCCGGATTCCCCCGGAATATCAGGAGATTTTCGGCATTGGCCTGCTCCGCCGCCCTGCTGAAATTGAAGCTGCCGGTGATCAGCGTCCCCGAATCGATCACCATCACCTTGTTGTGAGCGATGGCGTGCTGGTCGTCGATGTACACGGGCACCCCCTGATTGGCAAAAAAATCGGCCACCGAATATTTCTGGGTACGCTGGCTCCTGTCCAGCACCACCTTCACCTCGACACCTCTTTTGGCGGCACTGAGCACGGCCCTGGCAATCGGCGCGCTGGTGAAGCTATAGGCCTGCACCCAGACCCGCTGCCTTGCCTCGCCGACGGCCTGCACAATGGCCGCCGTCGCCCCGCCCGGCGGCGAGAACGCCACCTCGATCGTCCCCTGTGCCGGAACCGTTACCGGCGTGGGCGGCCGCGCGGCTGTGGCAGATGCCCACTGATCATGCCCCCAGTTTTTCAGTGACTGCCAGCCAGACCCGGCCCCATCCCCGTATGCCCCGCCAGCAAAGGACACCAGCAGCAGTCCGCAAAGCAGGGCCCTGCCCGACTGCTTCAGGCCGCCCATGAACGCCCTCCGTTAGGCGGTGTTTTGCTGATCGACTTGCTGGCCATCCCCCGCCCCCTCCATCTCGCGATGGATACATCGTAGGGAAAATCCTTATAAATAACCAGCCACGAATAGTGTATCCCGCCTCCTGGGTCACCCGGGTGGCAAGCCAGTCCGAGAGCACCCGTTGGAACGACGAAAAAATAGTTCTTGCGTACCTCCCTAAAAGTCCGTATGGTGATTTTCGGACAAGTGGTCCGAATTTAACGTAAATGGGAAGTTTCTAAACATGGCAACTGGTACAGTAAAGTGGTTCAACGACAGCAAGGGATTTGGCTTTATCACGCCGGAAGATGGCAAGGAAGATGTATTTGTACATCATTCTGCCATTCAAGGCAGCGGCTTTAAGACCTTGGCGGAAGGCGCGCGCGTAACGTTTAACAGCGTTCGCGGCCCGAAAGGCATGCAGGCTGAGGACGTGCGCGAGGCATAAGATCCTTTACCGGATGGTCGCCACAGGACGCCGCTCTCTTGCGGCGTTTTTTTATGGGGGGCGCCCATCTGGAGGTGGAGACGTTATGGGCGTTCCCAGGCGGATTCATCTGTGTGCCTAGTAATGGGCTTTTTCTTCAAGGGTCAGTTTATCGCGTTTGACGACGGCATCGGCTATCAGGTTCTGAGTGACACGGGCTTGGCGAAGCGCATTTCCAGACGGAAGATCGGCGAAAAAGCACTTCCGTAGTCAGTACGGGCCAAATACAAATAACGATCGCTGTATCGGGGAATATAAACACACTTTTTGGGAAGCCCATTGTTGAAGGTTTCAATCATAGCATCCTTCTTTGCTTT
>Ga0172381_10003501_pt1 | contig 16591 bp, 18 predicted proteins | sample Leawel6488metaG_FD_119754 | JGI IMG/M metagenome (GOLD analysis project Ga0172381, IMG submission 119754) | Leachate microbial communities from a municipal landfill in Southern Ontario, Canada - Leachate well 64-88 metaG | ecosystem: Engineered > Solid waste > Landfill > Unclassified | place... | reverse complement strand
TATAACTACCAACATAGAGCATCATGCGGTTTTAGAGTCAACGAAGTTTTTAGAGAAAAATGGATTCAGAATAACTTATCTTAAAGTCGATAAATCCGGTTTAGTCGACCCTCAGGATGTAAAAAACGCCATTACCGATAAAACGATACTGGTTTCGGTGATGCACGCGAACAATGAAATTGGCGTTATTCAACCGGTTGAAGAGATTGGCAAGATCACAAGAGAAAAGGGTATTTATTTCCATGTTGACGCGGTGCAGACTGTGGGGCATATTCCGGTTAATGTGGAAAAAATGAATATTGACCTGCTTTCTTTGTCCGCGCATAAGTTCTATGGCCCTAAAGGGGTAGGCGTTTTATATGTCAGGAGGGGGACGCGTTTGCATCCTTATTTGCTTGGGGGCGATCAGGAGAAAGGAAGGCGTGCTTCCACGCATAATACTCCCGGTATAGTCGGTTTGGGAAAAGCCTTGGAGTTATGTTCGGCAAAAATGATTCAAGAGTCATATTTTCAGTCGCAACTCAGGGATAAATTGATTAAAGAAATGCCTTCGCGTATTCCGGAGAGCCTGCTTAACGGGCATCCCGTAAAAAGGCTGCCGAATAACGTTAATTTTTCCTTTAAATATATTGAAGGCGAATCGATATTGTTAAATCTGGATATGCTGGGTATTGCCGCTTCGACCGGTTCAGCATGTACTTCAACATCATTAGAACCATCGCATGTTTTGCTGGCGATAGGCTTGCCGCACGAATTAGCCCACGGGTCATTACGTATTACTCTTGGACGCTGGACAAAAGAAGAAGATATCATTTACCTTTTGGATAATCTGCCCGCAGTAGTTAAGAAGCTGCGTTCTATGTCTCCTCTTTATGAAGAAAAATAATCGGTATCGCGAGGAATTGCCGGAGTTAGGCAAGATCCATCCGGGATTTTTTAATAAACATATTTTTTCCAAACTTGGAGCTGATGATCGATCGGTAATTGTCAAACCCAGGCATGGGGTTGATTTTGGCGTGATCAATTTAGGCGATAAGGTCATGGTTTTATCTACTGACCCGTTTTATTTTGCCAGAGAGCTGGGGATTGAAAAAGCTGCCTGGTTTGCCGTGCATATATTGGCTAGCGATGTGGCAGTAAGCGGGATCAAACCGCGTTACTTAAGTGTTGATCTAAATTTGCCGCCTGAAATAAGCGAAGATGAACTGGCCAAACTTTGGGATGCGGTGCATAAAGAGTGTAAGAAACTGGGAATTAATGTGGTTACCGGGCATACTGCCAGGTACGCCGGCTGTAATTATCCTATGGTGGGCGGAGCCACGGTATTCGGGATAGATAAAAAAGAAAAACTGATTGTTCCCAGGCCTTGCCACGGCGATGCGATCATAGTTTCTAAGGGCCCGGCAATAGAAACAACCGGGCTCATGTCAGCTTATTTCCCGCAGTTTCTTGAAGCAAAGTATGGGAAGAAATTCGTCAAGCAGGCGCAAAGGATCTTTTATAAGATGTCTACTGTCAAAGACGCTTTGGCCGCAGCCGCAGCCGGCGGAGTAACAGCTATGCATGACGCGACCGAATGCGGGATCCTGGGCGGTTTATTTGAGATGGCCACGCAGGCGCACGTCGGTATGAATATACGGTTAGATGATATAATTATGCCGCGGGAAGTAAAATTGGCTTGCGAATGTTTTGATATTGATCCTTTTAGGGCGATCAGCGAGGGCACTTTACTGGCTACTGCCAAAAAAGACATGGCCTCCGGGATTATCCGTGCGTTAAAATCGGTTGGGATCGCAGCAAGTATAGCCGGAGATGTGATCAGCGGGTCCCAAGGTATAAATGTATTTCAAAAAGGCTCTTGTTATAAACTATCGCATCCTAAAGTAGACCCTTTTTGGATAAAATTCGAAGAATACCTTAAAAAAAGCGAACATGCAAGATAGTATCCTGGATTTCTTAAGGAAGAAAGATGAATATGTCTCCGGCGAAGAGATGAGCGAACATCTTAATGTCAGCCGTCAGGCGCTATGGAAGCATATTCAGGCGCTCAAAGATTCGGGCTATGATATTGAGGGGGTGCCGCATCTTGGGTATAGGCTAAAAGGCTCTCCTGACCGGTTGTTCCCCGCGGAGATATCCCATCATTTACACACAAAGTTTATCGGTAAAAAGATATATTATTTTGATACTTTGCCTACTACTATGGATGTTGCCTCTGAGCTTGGAGTTAAAGGGTGCCCAAACGGAACCTTAGTTGTAGCTGAATTCCAAACAAAAGGCAAGGGCAGGCTGGGTAGGGAGTGGTTTTCTCCCAAACATAAAGGAATATACGCGTCTTTGATCTTACGCCCGGAACTGGCGCCTAACTCTGCGCCTTTATTGACCCTTGTCTGCGCTGTAAGTATTTGTGAGGCAATTAAAGAAGCAACTGGTCTAGATGCCCGGATCAAATGGCCGAACGATATCCTGATCCACAATAAGAAGCTTGGAGGCATACTCACTGAATTGAATGCCGAGACCGACCGGACTAACTTTGTAGTTATCGGTTTTGGCCTGAATATCAACAATGATAAAAGATCATTGTTGGCCGGAGCCACTTCGATAAAAGAACAATTAAGAGATGAGGCTAGCCGCGCAGGACTTCTAAAAAAGATACTTTTAACAACTGAAGAAAATTATCTATATCTGGCTGACCATGGTCCGGCGCTTATTTTAGAGAAATGGCGCGCCGGTAATATTACTTTAGGCAGAAGGGTAAGGATCAGTTCTCGTCATCGTATACTGGAAGGCGAGGCTATAGATATAGATTCAGACGGAACTTTACTTTTAAGGAGCGACTCCGGAATTGTCCAGAAGATCTTAAGCGGAGACGTAGTCCACTGCAGGTAATTGTAAACCATAATTTATTCACAGGTTGACAATATTCCCGGTATTCTTTATAATGATACCGGGAATATTTATGTCCAAGATAATAATTATACTTGTTATTGTTTTATTGGCCGCGCCTGGCGCCTTTGCGCTGGAAAGGAGCGATTTTGACCGGATAGTGGTTAAGCGAATTTATTCCGATCAATCCCAAGAAACAGTATATTTCGGACAGATATTGTATGAAGGCCGGATTCAGGAAGAGTATCCTGAGGGTATAGCGGATCCCTTGAATCGAATCTCGGCGATTGATTTACGCCAGCGTGGAGCATTCGGAGTCCAGTCAGACCTGACCTTCAACGGTTCTACTTATGAGCAGGCGGCAGTTGCGATCGATTCTATTAATGTAAACGACCCTCAGACCGGCCACTATAATCTGGATGTGCCGCTTACTGTTTATGATATTAAGAAAATCCGGGTTGAGAAAGAAGGTTTTTCTTCTGCCTATGGAAGTGGCGCGCTTGCGGGTGTTGCGGATTTCATTGTTAAAAATCCGGATGATAATTCTTTTAATTCAGATTTGATATTCGGTGATTATGGCCTTTATGGGCAGGTATTGTCAATAAGCAGGGTTGAAAGCGGGCTGGGGGCCCGAATATCTTATGACCATAAAAAATCCTTCGGAGCGCGCCCGGATACGGATTTTGATAACAGGACCGGCACCGTATATCTGTCTCGTGAATTGAATACCGGGATGGTTGATTTTCTTTTTGGTTTTCAAAAGAAAGATTTCGGCGCCTCAACTTTTTATTCTGATCGTTATCCTGATGAGCAAGAGCATACCGAGGTTGAGTTCGGCAAGATAGGTTTAGATTCGGATATCCGGGGAAATGCCCTTAAGAATGATGTGTACCTGCGTCGGCATTGGGATAAGTTTATATTGAATAAAAATGATCCCGTGTCCGTAAATTATCATACTACCTATATTTACGGGTGGAATTCTTCAATGATCATTCCTGCTCGGGCCGCAGACTTGGCGTTGGGCCTTGATATGGGGATAGATGAGATAAATTCCACAAATTTAGGTAAGCATTGTAGGCCCCGCGAGGCCATTACATTTGGCATGCAGCCAAAATGGTCAGGCAGGCTGGATTCGGACATAAGGTTCAGGGTTGATCATTATCAGGATTGGCCGTGGCAGAAATCTTTTAATGCCGGATTGGGGTTTGAGCTGAATAAGTCCTCGCGTTTGAGATTGTCATTGGGCAGGTCTTTTCGTATGCCCAGTTTTACCGAATTATATTATTCGGATGCGGCAAATAAGGGCGATCCGGATCTTGGCGTTGAGAAATCCGATAACCTGTCGGCAGGAGCGCAATTTAAAAGCAGGCCTGTTGATTTGAGCGCGGATTTTTTCTTTCGGCGCGGGCATGATCTGATTGATTGGGTCCGGCAGAATAATTCTGTGCCTTGGCAGGCAACTAATTTAGGCAGGGTAGACTTTAGGGGAATTGATTTTATCCTGGAAATCCGCCCGGGGTTAAGATCCGGGTACTATAATTTAGCGAATATTAAACTTTCATATACATATACCGACACAGGCAGCCGGACCGTAGGAACTCAGTCTAAATACGCATTGGATGTGCTTAAGCATAATTTGAATATCGGCCTGAACCAGCATTTATGCGGTTTTGATCTTGGTTTGCAGTTTTATTACCAGCAAAGATATTACGCGAATACATATATGTTCGGCGATTTCTATCTGTCCCGTAGATTTGCTAAGTATGGATTTGAATTTGAGCCGTTTGTAAAGATAACTAATTTTACAAACGCCAAGTATTACGAAGTCAGCGGAGTGGTTGAGCCGGGAAGGTGGGTACAATCAGGAGTTAAATTCCAGTGGTGAGTATCTTAGCTTATTGATATAATAAAGATATGAATAATAAACGTGTAGTAGTTGCGATGAGCGGCGGGGTTGATTCTTCGGTTGCCGCGGCTTTGCTGAAGAGCCAAGGCTATGAAGTCATAGGTATTACTATGTGCTTTAATCTTTCTGCTTCCGGTAAACGTAAGCCGCCTTGTTGCAGCGCTGAAAGTATTGATGACGCCAGAAGGGTCGCGCATAAGCTGGGTATCCGGCATTACGTAGTCAATATGAAGAAAGCGCTGGAAGAGCGGGTAATCAAGGATTTTTGTAAAGAATATCTATCCGGGCGCACACCCAATCCTTGCGTGAAATGCAATCAATTCCTTAAATTTGGCCTGTTATTGAAAAAAGCCAAGTCTCTTGATGCGGCATATCTTGCCACAGGCCACTATGCGAGAATAGCGAGGGTCATCAGTCATCAGTCGCCAGTCGCCAGTAAGAAAATCGAATATATACTGAAAAAAGCAAAGGACCCTAAAAAAGACCAGTCTTATTTTATTTACCGGATAAAACCTGGAGAGTTAAAACATATATTATTTCCTTTGGGCAGGTATACTAAGGACCAGGTGCGGGAGTTGGCAAGAAAATACGGTTTATCTGTTGCGGAAAAACCGGGCAGTCAGGAGATATGTTTTCTTCCCGGGAATAATTATCGTGAATTCTTAAAAGACTATTCCGGTTTTCGTGATAAACCGGGAAATATTGTGGATACTCGTGGAAATATTTTGGGTAAGCATAAGGGGATTCCATTTTATACCATAGGCCAACGCGAAGGCTTAGGGATCGCTAGAGGTTACCCGATTTACGTCCTTGGATTAAATTGCCGCGCCAATCAGGTTATTGTTGGCCCCAGACAAGATACCTTTAAGAGCGAATTTTTGGTAAAAAATGTGCATTATTTATCCGGACGGATAAAAAAGAAAGTTGTCCTGAAAGTTAAAATAAGGTATAATCATAAGGAATCGCCCGCAGAAATAATGCCGCTTAAAAATAAGATCAGGGTCAGGTTCAAAAAACCCCAGTTTTCGATAACCCCGGGCCAGTCAGCCGTTTTTTATGAAGGCGATCATGTTATCGGCGGAGGGACCATAGAAAGGATAATAAAATAAAATGCTAAAAAATATCGTCAAACACGATTTAGAAAAAAAGATACTCGAACTTAAGAAAAAAAGGAATGCCATAATTTTGGCGCATAATTATCAATTACCTGAAGTTCAGGATATTGCTGATTTCCGCGGGGATTCTCTGGAATTGAGCCGTCAGGCAGCCAAGACTAATGCGAAGGTAATTATTTTTTGCGGCGTGCATTTTATGGCTGAGACAGCATCGATATTATGCCCGGATAAAAAAGTCCTTATGCCGGATATCAATGCCGGCTGCCCTATGGCTAATATGATCACTGTGTCGGATCTGCGTAAGCTAAAGAAGGAACATCCGGAAGCGGTTGTTGTAGGCTATGTCAATACTTCGGCTGAGATAAAAGCCGAACTCGATTATTGCTGTACATCAACTAACGCTATCGGAGTGGTAAATTTCCTTAAAGGGAAAAAAGAAATAATTTTTGTTCCGGATAAATATCTGGCTGATTATGTTTCTAAGGCTACCGGAAGAAAGCTTATTTCCTGGAACGGTTTTTGTCCGACCCACATTAAGATCTTGCCTGAAGATATTAAGAGGGAAAAGATGTTTCATCCGTTCGCCAAGGTTATGGTCCATCCGGAATGCCTGCCTTCGGTGGTTTCTTTGGCTAATGCTGTACTTTCTACGAGCCAGATGTCTAAATTTGTTAAAGAGACAGAGACAAAAGAATTCATTGTAGGAACTGAGGTAGGCCTGATCCACCGCCTGAAACAGGATAATCCGACTAAGGAATTCTACCCGGGGTCGGGGCGCGCGGTATGCCCGAATATGAAACGCACCACAGCGGAGAAGATCCTTTGGGCCCTGGAAGAGATGAAAGAAGAGGTACGGGTCAGCGATGATGTCCGGATGCGCGCCAAAAAAGCAATTGACCGGATGCTTGAGATAGCATAATGAACCCGGCCCTTCTTAAAGGGCCGGCAAATATAAGAAAGGAAGGGTGGGTGAATATTCCGATCCTCTATGAGGATGATTCGCTTTTAATAGTAGATAAACCGTCTGGGCTCTTGACCATACCTACGCCGAAAAAAGAAAAACGCACGCTCACCAGCATACTTGATGATTATTTAAAAGAAAAGGGGGAGCTTGCCCTGGCGCATCCATGCCATAGGCTTGACCGCGAGACCTCCGGGGCTATAATTTACGCAAAGGGCAAGTCTTTGCAGCAGAAAGTAATGGAGCTTTTTAAAGGCAGGACAGTAAGAAAGTCTTATCTGGTTTTTGTGCAGGGCAGGATGGAAGATTTGAGGGGTGAAATAAAGAACAGCATTGACGGGATGTCTGCGGTTACCGGATATAAAGTGATTGAACAAAGAAGTAATTTTGCTATAGTAGAGGCGCATCCTTTAACCGGACGGACTAATCAAATAAGGATACATTTTAAGCAGATAGGCCATCCGGTTGTGGGCGAGTCAAAATTTGTTTTTCGCCGGGATTATCAATTGCGGGCAAAAAGGCTTTGTCTGCATGCCCGGAGCATAGAATTTACCCATCCCGGAACCCATAAACTTATGCATATTGAGGCGGATCTGCCGCAAGACCTGAAGAGATTTTTAGATAGCCATAATTAAAATGAGTAATATTCTTGATCCGGTTTTTATTTTTGGGGCAAAATATTTGTATTTACTTATAATTTTTATTGCTTTTATCTGGATTTTTACCCGATCGGGATCGGAACGGAAAGACAGTTTACTCCTTATTTGTATTTGCGTGCCCCTGGCCTTTATGGTTTCTGATATAGCGGGCCGCCTCTACTATAACCCCAGGCCTTTTGTGCTGGGAAGTTTTGCGCCTTTAATTTCCCATAGCCCCGATAACGGTTTTCCTTCCCATCATGTTTTATTGGCCTCCGTTATTTCGGCGGTGATTTTTATTTTTGACAAGCGGATAAGCTTTTTTCTATGGGGTTTGACTTTTTTTATCGGTATCTCCAGAGTATATACCGGTGTGCACCATGTTGTTGATATCGCCGCAGGCGTATTGATCCCCGTTGTTTTAGTCACGGCAATTTATTGCTTGTTAGCTAAACGCTTTTTGCAAAAAGGTAAATAATGAGCCTACTTGTTTTAGGTACAGTTGCGTTGGATACGGTTAAGACCCCGCACGGAGAGAGGAAGCAGATGCTTGGTGGTTCAGCCGCGCATTTTTCTATGTCGGCCAGGCTTTTTACTGATGTGCATCTGGTGGCGGTTGTGGGCGAAGATTTTCCGGATAAACATGTCGATTTCTTAAAGCGTAAAGGTTTGATTATTGATTCTTTGATCCGGGAAAGCGGAAAGACTTTCAGCTGGTCGGGCGAGTATAAGGGCGACTTGAATACCGCGTTTACCCTTAATACGGAGCTCGGCGTTTTGGCCACATTTAAACCCGTGATTTCAGAACGACAGAAGAATATTAAGAATGTTTTCTTGGCGAATGTTGACCCGGATATCCAGTTGGAACTTTTAAGATGCATGAGGATGCCCCGTTTAACAGGGCTGGATAGCATGAACTATTGGATAGATAATAAGCGTTCTGCCCTGCTCAAGGTTCTTAAAGAAGTCGATATTTTTGTGGCTAATGACCAGGAGACAAGGAGTTTGTCGGGTGAAAATAACCTGATCAAGGCGGCTAAATCCTTGTCTGGCATGGGGCCAAAGATGGTGTTGATTAAAAAAGGGGAGCATGGGGTATTTTTTTATAGCGATAAATTTATGCTCGCGCTTCCTGCGTATCCCGCTGAAGATGTGATCGACCCTACCGGAGCCGGAGATACTTTTGCCGGCGCGTTTATGGGTTACTTAAGCCGCGCAAAAAGTTTGAATCGGCAGAATTTGAAGCGGGCGCTTGAATACGGGACAATAGCCGCATCATTTAATATTGAAGATTTTGGTTTGGACAGAACCCATCAACTCACTATTAAGCAGTTGAATTCAAGGTTAAGATTTTTTGAAAAATGTCTCCTATAAATTATTTTAAACATGAATTTATAAAGTTTATCAGGTCTTACAGCGTATTAGGCGTGGCTATAGGTATTGTTATGGGCCAGGCTGTCGCAAAGATAATAACTTCTATTGTGGAAGGTTTGGTCATGCCGTTCTTGGAGCTGATTCTGCCCGGACAAAGGTGGCAGGAGTCAGCCATTATAATAGGTAAGGCGCATTTTAAGATCGGGCCGGTGATCGCGTCATTGCTGGATTTTTTTTCCGTTGCCCTGGTAATTTTCTTTTTGATGCGTTATATTTTTAAGGTTGAACCGGTAACATCGCAAAAATTAGGAGATAAAAATGCTTGAAGAAAAGATTCTTAGTGATTATAAGGATGCTATGAAAAGCAGGGATTCCTTGAGGACCTCGGTGCTTAGCTGCCTGCGTGCGGAATTTATGAATGTGGCTATTGCCAAGAAAAAAGATAAGCTTGACGACAATGATATAATCGCTATCATCAAGAAACAGATGAAACAGCGGGATGATTCAATCGAAGCGTTTACCAAGGGTAATCGGCCGGAATTAGCCGATAAAGAAAATAAAGAATTGAATCTTTTAAGGGTGTACCTTCCCGCGCAAATGAGCGTGGAAGAGGTCAAGAAAGTGGTGGAGGGGGTTATTGCCAGTACCGGAGCAACTGGTATTAAAGATATGGGCAAGGTGATGAAAGAGGTAAATGTCCTGGTTGCAGGAAAAGCAGACGGCAAATTGATCAGCGACTTGGTGAGGCAGAAGCTTTCCCCTGAACCTAAAAAACCGTAAGAATATTTTCTTGACAAAGATCGCCCCATAATGTATATTTATAGCACGAAATATTTTTTTTGGGCCATATTTGTGATATTTTTCACAAAGTAATGCTCTTAGGTTCTTAACCCAAATACATGAGTAAGATATATTTTGTCGCTACAGATAAGCTTTCTTTTCTTATAGAAAGGCTCAAGGATACCTATACGGTATTTTCTCCCGCGGCCAAGGTCCAGAACTATACCCGAGATACCGATTATTCTTTTCAAAAACACTCCTCTAGAGACCCGCTAGTGTTTAATCCTTACCGATGCGTTGAACCGCTTAAATCATTTTTTACTTTATCCAAAGAAAAAGCCTCGGATTATTTTATTTCCGCGGATAACCTTAAAGATCTGGGCCAGGTTATTATTTTCGGGGTAAAAAGCTGTGATCTTGCGGCACACCGCGTGCAGGATTATGTTTTCTTAGAAGGAGTGGTTGAGGATTCGCTTTATCGGGCAAGGCGGGAAAATACCATCATTATTTCCAGCGATTGCACGGCTTATAAAGAGGTTTGCTTTTGCCTAGCCATGGACGTTTTGCCTCATCCAACAGCCGGTTTTGATATTAATCTTTCTCCTCTTAATGACGGATTTTTGGCTGAGGTAGGGTCTAACCGCGGCCAGGAGCTTATAGATAATTATCCGGAATACTTTTCTCCCGCCAAAGACACGCAAGTTTCCGCGCGCGCGGCAAAAAGGAATAATCTGATTGAGAGGTTGAAAAGGGACCTTGCCCCTAAAAAAATCCCTCCGACGTCGATACAACAGAGGCTGGTCAGGGATGGGTTTAATTTGGATACCTGGAATCAGTTTATGCAGACCTGTGTTGAATGCGGCGGTTGTAATTTGATCTGTGATACCTGCCATTGTTTTTTATTGGAGGACCGTAAAACATCCGGCACAAACGAAAAAATAAAAATGTGGGATTCCTGCCTTTATGCTAATTATGCCCGCGTTGCCGGAGGGGCTAATCCTAACAAATTAAGGGCGCAGCGCCTGCGTTTCAGATTTACTAAAAAATTTGACTTTTTCTTTGAACATCTTAAAATGCCGGCATGCTGCGGCTGCGGAAGGTGCATAGAAGTCTGCCCGGGTAAGATCGACATCAGAGAAGTATTGAAAGACCTGGCTAAAAAATTAAATCTGGCACAATGAAAAACATCTACAAGCCCATAGAGGGCGTTTTGGAAAACATAATTACCGAATCCTCCAAGATCAAGACTTTTGTGATCCGGCCAAAGGAGCATTTTGAGTTTAAATGCGGCCAGTTTATTGAGTTGACTTTGCCCGGCATAGGGGAAGCGCCGTTTACTCCGTCATCTGACCCGGCGGTAAAAGAAAAAATAGACGTGACGATAATGAATGCCGGTAAGGTTACTTCTATATTGCATAATTCAGATAAGAATATTTCTTTGGGTATCCGCGGGCCGTTCGGGAAAGGTTATCCGCTGCATAAATTTGAAGGCAAAGACGTTTTGATCGTCGGAGGAGGCGTAGGGCTTGCTCCGCTAAGAGCGTTACTGTTTGGGTTATTCGCCGATATCAAGAAATATAATAAAATAGTGTTTCGTTACGGAGCGCGTACCGCGCAGGACATTATTTATAAGGATCAAATCCCTGTATGGTCGGCTAAAGAAGGGGTAGACTGGCTTACTACTGTTGATGTGGGGGATCCTTCCTGGAAAGGGCATGTTGGTTTGATCACTACTGTTCTAAATGATCTGCCCATAGATATGAAAAAGGCGGTTGCCATTGTTTGCGGCCCGCCCATAATGATGAAATTCGTAACGCTTAAACTGCTGGATTTAGGGTTCGCCCCTTCGGATATTTATCTTTCCATGGAAAAATCAATGTCTTGCGGCCTGGGCAAGTGCGGGCACTGCCGTATCGGTAAATTCTATATTTGCAAAGACGGCCCGGTGTTTACTTATGAAGAATTAAAAGATGTTCACGATATTTGGGACTAAAAAATATGACTCGTTTGTTTGTTGATCTGGATATTTGCAGTACTTGTAAAGAATGCAAGGTTGCCTGTGATTATTTTTATCATCCGCAGAATAACGGTATTGCTAATTTAAGGGAGTACGCCACATTCGCTACTATTTGCCGGCATTGCGAGCAGGCACCGTGCGTTAATTCCTGCTATCACAACGCCTTGGAGCGCGCCAGCGACGGGCATATTAAACGTTATAAGATGCGTTGTACAAGCTGTAAGTCATGTGTTTTGGCTTGTCCATTTGGGGTCATTTTTCAGGATTTTATTCCTTATTTAGATTCAAAATGCGATTTTTGCGTAGGTCAGAAGGGAAGGCTTCCTAGATGTATTACCGCCTGTCCTAAAAAAGCCGTGGAATTTAAGGATGTTGAAGAGAGCCTGGAGCAGGATATATATTTTGTCGGTGAACATCTGGCTGTTCATACCAGGAAATGGTCAAGGCTGGATATAAAAGCGCAGCCAAAAAAGAAGTAGACTATGAAAATTATATTTAATTATCTGATATTCCCGGGTTTATTTACTGCTATATGCGTAGGGTTATTGGCAGGCTGGTTTGATCGTAAGATCTCCGCCCGCCTGCAATGGCGCGTTGGCCCGCCGTGGTATCAGAATTTCATTGATATAGTCAAACTTTTCGGCAAGGAGACCATAATTCCCAGGAGTAGCCGTTGGACGTTTATCTTAGCGCCATATCTTGGTTTTTTGAGCATTGTCCTGGCAGCTGCTATATTAGGTAAGGCGATGCTTTCGCCCCTGGAAAGCTTTTACGGGGATATTATAGTCATACTTTATCTTTTGACAATGCCGGCGATTTCAATGATAATCGGCGCTTCCAGTTCGCGTAATCCTCTGGCGTCAGTGGGCGCGAGCCGTGAAATGAAGCTGGTTTTAGGTTATGAATTGCCCTTTGTTTTGTCGTTGATCGCGGTCATTATAAAATGCCAGGGTTCTATTCAATTGGGTTCAATAATCAATTATCAGATAAGTTTCGGCTCAAATATATTCTCGTTTTCAGGTATTTTAGCTTCTATCGCAGCATTTTTTGCCATGCAGGCAAAACTGGGGCTGGCTCCGTTTGACATATCGGAAGCAGAGCAGGAGATCATGGCTGGGACACTGATAGAATATTCAGGGCTTCTTTTGGCTGTGTATAAACTGATCAAGGCAGTAATGTTGTATGCAATGCCCTTATTACTTATATGCCTGTTTATGGGTAAAGACCTGGGATGGATGTTGCTAATCCTAAAATATATAGGTATAGTGTTATTGATAGTTTTAGTAAAAAATACCAATCCTCGGATGCGTATTGACCAGGCACTAAGGTTTTTCTGGGGGCCGGTAACCATTGTGGCGGCCTTAAGCGTTATATTAGCGGCAGTGGGGTTATAATGAGCATAAAAACTAAAGCATTAACCAAATCAATCTGGGTTTTTCATGTTAGCTGCGGATCGTGCAATAACTGCGATATCGAAATACTGGATTGTTTTACGCCTAGGCATGATATAGAACGTTTTGGCGTGCAATTGATCGGTTCGGTCAGGCACGCCGATGCTATTCTTATTACCGGGGCCATGAATAGAAAATCCGTGCCGAGAATGAAAAAGATCTATGAGCAGGCACCTAAACCCTGTGTGGTAGTTGCTGTTGGGCAATGTGCCCTTTCGCGGCACATGTTCCGCTATAGTTATAATGTCAGGGAACCGCTTGATGAGATATTGCCGGTAGACCTTTATATTCCGGGTTGTCCTCCGAAGCCGGAGGCAATAATCTCCGGGATCGCTAAGCTGATAGAGAAATTAAATAAAGGTAAATAATTTATGAATATAAGAGAGAGGATAAAAGAAAGATTAGGCGATAAAATACTTGACTGGAAAGAGATGTCCGCGCGTAAAATATATTTTTCGATAAATAAGGCCAATATTTTCGGTGCCACAAGGATATTATTCAGAGAATTGGGGTTAAGGTTCTCGACTGCCTCGGGATCAGACACGCCGCAGGGCCTTGAGATAGTTTATCATTTTGTATATGACCCGGCAGGCGAAGTATATTCTTTGAAAGTGATGATCGAAGATAAAAAACATCCGGAGATCGATTCGGTTACTCCGATATTTGCCGGAGCGGAATGGATCGAGCGCGAGATATGGGAAATGCTCGGGATAAATTTTAAGGGCCATCCTAATTTAAAAAGGCTTCTTTTGGCTGAAGACTGGCCGCAAGGAGAATATCCATTGAGGCATGAGCATGAGTCATAAGATCATAGTCCCTATAGGGCCGTATCACCCGTTGCAGGAAGAGCCTGAGTTTTTTCAGCTTTACGTTGACGGAGAAAAAGTCGTTGATATCGATATTATTATCGGCTATAACCACCGGGGCATAGAGAAATTAGCCGAAAGCAAACATTTTGATCAGGTTCCGTTTCTGGTGGAAAGGATCTGCGGGATCTGTTCTTCCAGCCATCCCTATGCTTATGTGCTTTCAGTTGAAGATATTCTGGGCGGTGAATCCAAGGTTGTGCCTGAGCGCGCGCTTTATATCCGGACTATTATTGACGAGTTACAGAGAATTCACAGCCATCTGCTTTGGTTGGGGTTGGCGGGGCATTTTATCGGTTATAACACGGTCTGGATGTGGGCCTGGAAATACCGCGAACCGGTTTTGGATATGTTTGAAATGATCACCGGAAACCGTCAAAATTACGCGATGTTCAAGATCGGGGGCGTGCGCCGTGATATAAAAGATGAAGATATTCCGATACTAAAGAAGACGCTTGATGAGTTGGTTCCGGCCATAGATATGTTTATGGGCGCTATAAAAGATGATCCCGTTATTAAAGGAAGATTGAAAGGCGTTGGCCGGCTTACTAAACAGCAGGCTATAGACTGGTGTGTGGTCGGGCCGACTGCCCGGGCATCCGGAGTTGATATTGATATTAGAAGGGATGAGCCTTATGGCGCGGTATGTAAGCTTGATTGGAACGTGATCATTGAAAAGGAAGGCGATATTTTTGCCAAGACAATGATCCGCATTCTGGAATTATATGAATCTGTCAGGATGATCAGGCAGTGCCTGGATAAAATACCTAAGGGAGAGATTGATTCAAACGTCAAAGACATACCTGCCGGAGAGGGGATCGGCAGGGTTGAGGCTCCGCGCGGTGAATGCATCCATTATGTTAAGAGCGATGGCACAAACCGACCGCAAAGGCTTAAGATCCGCGCCCCGAGTTTTACCAATGTGGCTTCTAACAAAGTCGGAGCAGTCGGAGGGACTATTTCAGACGCAGCAATAACTTTGGCAGCGGTTGACCCCTGTTATTGTTGCACAGAAAGGCTGGCAGTTATTGATAAAACAACAAACAAAAAGATAATGAACGGCTGGGATCTGGTAAGATTGTGCCAGGAAAAAACCGTAAAGATCAAAGAGGGGCGGATATGAGCGAAAATTTCTGTAATATCAAGAAAAAAGTCGCGAATATGGCGGAGTTGGCTTTATCTATGTGGCAGATGACCTTTAAGGCTTTTATGGACCATGACCTGGAGCTGCTGGCTAAAGTCTTGGAAGATGAGAACAAGCTCAATGATTTTGAAAAAATGCTCACCAACGAGCTTATTGAGGCGGGCCAGGGCTTGAAGAAAGCGGACGAAAAGAAAGCGGTCATTACGTATGTAGAGGTTGTTGAAGACCTGGAGTTGATCGGCGATTACTGTAAGGATATACTGGAAAGGGTTCAGATCAAGATTGAAGAGAAATTGCTTTTTAGCGATGACGCGGTCAAAGAGTACATCGAACTTTATAACCGCAGTGAAGCGGCTCTTAGAGAAGTGGTGCAAGCGCTGGAGAAAGACGACTTGGGCATACTTAATGAGGTATTAAAAAATCAGGAGCACATTGATACCTTGGTCGATGAATACCGCAGCCGCCACAATGAGCGCTTGATCAACAAGCTTTGTTCGCCTTTTTCCTGTAATATGTTTCTTAATATGCTGGATTTTACCGCGGCTATTTATTATCACACCAAGAAAATAGCCAGGAATTTACTAAAAATTAAGGCTAAATGTATTTAAATTTTACTTTAATATTTCCTTTTGTTGCCAGCCTGTTCTTGATCTGGCTGCCTGAGAAGCTGCGCCTTGGTTTTAGCTTGTCTGTTGCGGCTGTGTTTTTATTATTTAACGGATTCCTTGCCTACGCAGGATGCAGATACCAGACATTTTCTTTTGATAAACGTCTTATAAGTGGTTTAAATATTTCTTTTTCAGCTGACGGGTACAGTATATTTATGGGCCTATTTTTATGGCTGATCGCGTTTTTGCTTATCGCCTGTATAGGTTCAGCCAAAGGCCGGGAATCTTCCTTGAATTACGCGGGTATAATATTCTCCTGCGCACTTACACAGGCGGCATTTTTTACTTCCGATATTCTTTTGTTATTTCTTTTTACCGCGGCGCAGGTGTTATCTTTGGCAAATTACAACCGTAGATTGAGCAAAGGTTTTATTGTATCTCTTATCGGTTTGGTTTTATTTCTGACAGCAATGGTTTTTATTTATATCAATTTTTCATCCTTTAGGCTGGAATCGTTAAGGGGTGGATTGATCAATAACTGGTTGGCGTTTTTATTGCTGGGGTCGATCCTGTTGCTTCCCGGGCAATCCGTATCCGCGGCCATTGAAGATCCTTTATCAAAAAGCGGTTTGAGGATCATGTTGGCTTTGGCCTTATCGCTTTATTTATTTGTCCGCCTGCTTTGCCTTTTGTTTATATCCGGCGGATTGTTTTTGGATGTTACGCTTATTTTAGCTGTTGTCATTATATTGCTAGCTGCTTTTTTTGCTATCGCGCAGAACAGCCTTAACAAAATATTGGTCTTTGCGGTATTAAGCCAGGCGGGGTTTTTAATTTTGGCTTTT
>Ga0172381_10003500_pt1 | contig 16592 bp, 19 predicted proteins | sample Leawel6488metaG_FD_119754 | JGI IMG/M metagenome (GOLD analysis project Ga0172381, IMG submission 119754) | Leachate microbial communities from a municipal landfill in Southern Ontario, Canada - Leachate well 64-88 metaG | ecosystem: Engineered > Solid waste > Landfill > Unclassified | place... | reverse complement strand
TTTGGTTAGATAATGATATACTTTTAATAAGAAATGATGTCTTCCTTGAAAAATATGGACAAACGGACATAAATAAACTCGGACATACTACAATAAATGGTAAAATTGTAAAATTATAAAATGTTCATGTTACATCTTTGTTAGTTACATCTTTGTTAGTTACATCTTTGTTAGTTACATCTTTGTTAAATTTCAAAAACAACTTCAGGATAAACATGTTGTTTTATCTTACTATAAGGAATTTTATTCAGAATATATCTCATTACATTTAATTTTGCGGTTCTCTTATCATTAGAATCCACAATCACCCAAGGTGATTTATCTGTTGATGTATTTTGTAACATCTGTTCTTTAAATTTAGTAAACAAATCCCATTTAGGTATAGTTTTTTCATCATTTGGTGAGTATTTCCAATATTTTAATGGATTTATTTGTCTGAGTTTAAACCTTAATTCTTGTGTGTCTTTCTCAATAGAAAACCAAAACTTCATAAGTATATATCCTTTGTCTATTAAATTATTTTCAAATGGTATAACATCTGTCATAAATTTCATATATTCTTCTTCAGTACAATATCCCATTACTGGATCATTGACCGCCCTATTATACCAACTTCTATCAAAAAATGTTATATGTCCTTTTTTTGGCAATTCTTTTTCATATCTCATAAACCAATCATTTTGTTCTTCCTTAGTTGGAATACCAAATGTCGCAACCTTAAAATATTTTGGATCCAAATATTCTGTTATAGTCTTTATTGCTGAACCTTTACCAGCCGCATCCCTTCCCTCAAATACAAGTATGACCCTAGAACCTGTTGTTTTTACCCATTCTAACATCTTTAATAATTCTATTTGAAGTGACTCTTTCTCAATTAAAAATTGTTTGGCTCCAATCTTTATTGTTCTCTCCTTCTTTAATTTCTTTAATTCATCAAACTCAGGATCAAACTCAGAATCATAATTCTCCCAATTAATCATATTGTCAATTCTTGTATCTAAATCTAAGATATAATCATTAAAATATTTCTCTAACTTTTTCTCTTTGTTCTTCTGTTTAATAGAAATATTATAAATACCCCTAATAAAATTATCCAAATTAAGACCATATACAATACTATCACCCAACTCATTTCTTAAATATTCTATCTTTTCACCTATCTCAGCCTTCGTTACAGTCTTATTCAAAAACCTATTCTTATATTCAGTTAAAATCTTTATCAAAATTTCTTTTAACTTCTTGTTTTTACCCTTACCATTAAATAATTTCTTTATCTTAGAAACTATCCCTTCATGAACATAATCATTATATGATTCTAAATACTTCATTGAATTTAATTTTAATTTTAATTATATCATATATATAAAATTTATCTAATTAAAAATTTATATATAAATTACATGAAAACATATTATAATTTTATAAGTGAAAAATATAAACAATTCTTTGGACCCAATGATGATGTGGAAATATTCGAATTACTCAAAAATACAACAATTTTTGATTATATAATGAATAATTCAGAAATACATAGAAATAAATTAATTTATAGAGAAGATGATAATAATTCAAGTAACATAGTATTAATTGATCCGAAAGAAATAACTAGAATATCACCACATGCTTCTAATAACATTTATAATTTATATTTAAGTAATTCTGAATTGTGGTCAGCTTTTCCAAAACGAAACAAATCATTAATATGTGGTAATCTAGATTGTATCTCATATCGTTCTGGATATTCATTTAATCATGTTTATATTGTTTTACCTTTTAATCCTAAAATAGCTGTTTGTAATGACTCAGATATATGGTTTTCTTTTTCAACATCATATTATAATTTAAATGCACTTACACAACAATTAGATATGTTATTTAATGAAAAAAAAATAACATATTCTGATAAAGATTGGGATATTTTTAAAAACTCATTAAATTTACTCGATAGTAAAACTACACCTTCAGAAAAAGAAAAATACTTCAGTGAAGTTCATGATGAAGATTTAAGAAATCAATGGATAAATAACAAAATCTCAACACTAGAATTTTTAAATGTTTTATTAGATCCTAAAACCAGTTTATTTAAAATATTCGATTACAACAGTTCAAATCTAATGGACAATAACGAGTTAGTTGAGATTTTAAATACGGAAAATGAAATATGGTTAGATTCTAAATCTTTATTAGTTAAATATGATTATTTCGATGAATTTATAAATAATGCAAAAAAATATTATAATGTAACAACATAGTTAGTAACAACATAGTTAGTAACAACATAGTTAGTCATAGTCAACCCAATTCTCATAAGCATTAATAAATACATCTAACTTAAACCCTTCTAAATGTTTCTGTTTATCACGATAATCTAAACTATTACACAATTCTATTACTCTGTTATTTAATTTAATACCAGTTTCAACATCAATGTGTTGAGCATAACCCAATGTGTGACCATTAAATTTCTCAGATAACTCCGTTCTTAATTCAGATATCTTTGTTTCGTATTTTCTTAACATCTTATTGTTCGATACATCCAATTCAATTGAACGCAACTCTCTATTGGCAGTTTCAAAATTCCAATGATGGTCAATCATCTTACGAGCATAAATATAACCTCGTATAATGTGTCCTAATCGTTTCTTTCTATTGTAATCGTCCTTTTGTTTATGATAATGATTTATGTCTCTCCTGGCTAACCCTAAATAACTCCTAATCATAGTATAGGTGATGAATGTTTCTTTCATATCATTTAACCACAATAAACTATCATTCAACAATCCACTTTGAATAACCTCAAAGTTAATTGTGGAATCACCACTTAAACAATTCCTAATGAAACCATGTAATGATATGAAATTGTGATCAACACCATCCTCAATATATTGCAATTGATGATAAGATTGTATAACAGATAATAACTCATTCTCTGATGTAGCATATATGTATAACCAATCTGTGTCTGAACTCTCTGTATTTGTTCCATACATATGAGAACCAACCTTCACCTTCACTAATGTCGCCTTTTTAAGACGTTCAAATAATTCCTTATCTTTAAAATGTATATTCATTTTACAAATATACAACAAATATAAAACAAAAAAAAACCTACTTCAGGTTTTATAGGCAAGTACATTTTCTTTTATAAAAATTCTATTGAATATGTTTTTGTCACAGTTTAGAATAAACTTATATTGAAAAAAATTATATAATTTTTTATTTGAAATAATTTTTATAAATTTGTATTTAATTAAATAATAAAACATGATTAGAGGAAATTCATATCGTATAGATTCTTATGTAGATTCGGGAATTAAGGTTGGAAATATTGTGAGAATGGTTGATGGTTCAGGTTTATCATTAGTATGTGATTATGATACCATAGAATGGTCACAAGATTATGTCATTGTTTCAGCATATCCTGAATTAACAGGACTTGATAAGATATTAAAGGATTGTAATGCAAAGGTTCTAGAAACAGGACTCAGTAGTCATTGTAGAATAGGTGTTTGTGGACATGTATATGTTCAAGATATTTTGGTTGAAATAGGTAAGGCTAAATTTAGAACATGTAGCGCATTTGTAGAAAATTTAAATTAACGAGAATTCTAAAATAAGAAATATGAATGAAAATCACATTGAATTAAAAAATAAAACCATAGAAACAATTAGAAAATTTGATGCAAAAATTAAATTTGATAAAAAAGGTAATTCATATACAGAACCAGCATATGTTGAAATTACTTTTACTGATAATACTAAATGTCGTATAATTGCATCTCAAGAAGGTGATGTATATTCAGGTGAAAGTCCTTATATTGATTTAAAAATTTGTTATTAATATTTTAATTAGATAATTATGGAAAATAAATATGTTGTAGATGAGTTAATAAGTTTAGGTTACACAAAAAACATACTCAACAAGGTTTTTTGTTATAAAATGATATATGAAGGTAAGGAATATTTAATAACTAAAGAATATCCTTATATAAGATTCAGAATTTTGAATAGTAAGAATGAGTTTGAAAATGTTGAATTTCGTGATTTTAAATTTTGTGATTATGTTGAAGATTTATGTCGCAAAGTAAAGAAAGAAGATGATTTTGATAATCATATGAAAAATGTTTGGAAGATTGATAAGTTTGATTTGGTTTGTACTAATCCACCATATCAAAAAGCTACGTCAAAGACACATAAACTATGGGTTGATTTTTTAGACAAATCAACAAAATTATCAAAAAAAATAATATTTATAACACCGACATTATTATGTTCTGGTAGAAGCAAAAGAATAACAAATTTAAGAAAGAATGTTATACCATATTTATCCTATATAAATTTAAATAATCAAGATATGTTTGACATCAGTGAAAAAGTTTGTTATTATTTAATTGATTTTTCAAATTCACAAGAAACAAAAACAAAAACAGTATTAGATGATTCTACAACAATCTATACAAAATATGATGATATAATTTATCAGAATGATTATGAAAAAATAAAATATTCCATTATAAATAAAGTAGAAAACATGAAAAACAAAATTGATTGGTTTTCTGATATCAAAAACACGGATGGTAAAGGTGCACCAAAATCATTGATTGATGATTAAAAAACGCCAAGGATTTTAAAAGTATATTAAAACTTTATAATGAAGATATTGAAAAAATTAAAGATGCATTAAAAAATATAAATTATGATGATATAAAAATAGAACATGATGAAGATTGTTATATTGTGAAATATAATAATATGATATACACACTATTAAAAGCCTTTGAGGCTCAAATATTTAATTTAGATGATGAATTAGTAAATAAAATATTTAATGATGGATATCAAGATTTATTTTTAGAAATAACATTAGATCAAAATAACTTAAATAAGATAGATATATTGAACGGTTTGCCTATATTTATGAAAAATATAGGTTTAGGTAAAAAGATATATAAAAAATTAATTAAAAAAATTAATTATGTATCAAGTTTTTACGGATATGAACCAAGTATAGATAGTGATATGACTTGGTTGAGTATTTTAAATGATAAAGAAATTTACTCATTTATCAATGATAATAATATCATATCATTTTGGAACGAATATGAATATGGGGAAATTATAGAAAAATTAAAATTGTTCTATGAACATGATGGTGTGAAGACATTTGATGATGATTTTCTTTTAAGATATAATCTAACAGATAAGAAAATAGAAGAAATTTTAACTAAACAATCATAAATGTTGATTGGAAAACTTGATTTATGAAACGATATGAATTCATAACGAAATGGTCACAATTTATTTTAAATGAAACATTAAAAACAAATGATATAGATTTTGTTGTTAAAAATGTTGAAGATGAAATAAGACTATCTGGTATAAATTGTAATGTTTTTAAAAATGATAATAAAATAGAATTAGAAATATTCAATTTTAATGAATTGAAAGTTATAGATTCTATGTTATTGTATTTAGATAGTTTATTTATAGATAGAAATGGTTGGTTTCCATCAAAAATGAAATTATTTGATATTGATAATATAGACAACACCTTAAAGTATGATGAAGATTATCTTATTGATAAATACCATCTTTTAAATAAAATTATAATAACGTATGAAGCTAAATATGATGTAGTGATAAATACACCAAATAAATTATATCATTTAAGTATTCAAGAATATAAAGATAAAATATTAAAAAATGGTTTAATACCTAAGGCAAAAAATAAAAGAACTATTCATTTAGACAGAATATATTTATGTTCTGTTCCAGAAGATTGTTATAAATTAATATTTAATATGAAATATGATTATGATAAAAGAAAAAATCTAAACAATAAAGATAAAATAAACACTGATTGGATAATTTATGAAATAGATGCAAAAAACATAGAAAAAATATATAAAGATCCAAATTATATAGACAAAGGCTATTATCTTGTAGATAATATTAATCCAAAAGATATATCTATATATGATGAAGAAAGAAAAAATTAACAACACAACTAAAACGAAAAATATATTTTATGGAATTTAAATTGACATCAAAATATGGAAATGTTATCGTAATATTTTCTGATAAGGAACATTCGATTAATAAAGAATTTGAAAAAAGACTTTTTTCTGGTGAAATTGAAGATATGTATGAAGATGATTTTAATGATTTTCTTGATGAAGATGATAAATTATACGAAGAATATCTAAATAAAGTGAAAGATTTTTTGATTTGGTTGGAAACAGAAAGAACAGGAGAAGAAATATGCGAAAACTTTAATCAACAGTTTGAAAAATCTTGGTGGACTGGACAAATACAAATATTAAAATGTTTTGATGATGCCGATTATAAATACTACCGAATAAAAAAATAATAATTTTTTTATTCAAATCAATTTCATAAATTTACAAATAATTAAATACACAAAAATCATGAAAATAAAGACTAAAATTGAACTAGATGAAAAAGATTTGAAAGAACTAATTGCAGAAAAATTCAATCTTAACAAAGAAACTACTACAATCTCAATCAACAAATATAATGGAGATGGTAGAGAAGCATCATACACAAACATTATAGTTGAAGGTGAAAAATCCGACAATAACAGATAATTGAATGATTTATAATGAAAGTATATTATATAGATGAATTCGTAGAAATTTTCGATTCTACCGATTCTAACGATCATCAAAGGTTGAAGTTTAATATAACAAGTAAATCAGAACAAGAAGCCTATGTTTTTAAAATTGGTGGTACTAGATTTTATCGAAGAAAAGATTGTTTACTTAACAGTTATTATTTTATTCCAGTTGATAAATGCACTACATTACAAAAATTAAGAGAAAATAAATTAAAAAGAATATTAAAAAAATAAAGGTATGATTACACATAATGTAACAATTTCAGTAGATACGAAATTAAAAGGCTTTAGTCACGAAGATGAAGATTCTTATGTGAAACATAAAAAGTATAAAGGAGAAACTATATATGATATTATTGAACAAATTAACAATGAATATAATATAGTCGACACTTATGCTAGTGAAATCGATGATGATTACGCTACATACAAATCAAAAGTTAATGGTATTACTTATATTGTAGATATAGATTAATTTATGAAAAAAACAATTTTAGTCGCCATAACTGGTGGCATTGCAGCATATAAGGCAGCAGACGTAATTAGTGGTCTTAAAGCATCTGGGCATAAAGTGAATGTTATAACAACAGATAATGCTCTCAATTTTATTACACCAACAGTAATTGGTGCTATTTCTGATGGCAATTATTACACAGATAAAGATCCAAACAAAATCATGCACATCGAATTAGCACAATCTTGTGACCTATTCTTATGTGTACCCGCAACAGCAAACACCATCGCAAAATTTGCAAATGGCATCGCTGATAATATCGTAACCTCTACATTTTTAGCATTACCACAAACAACTAAAAAAGTTATCTGTCCTGCAATGAACACAAAAATGTATGAAAATTACATAACTCAAAGAAATATCACTCAACTTAAAACTGGAAGAATGAATGAGAAATATGATTGTAAAATCATAGAACCCGTTCAAGGCTTACTTGCATGCGGTGCTGTTGGTATAGGTAAATTAGACAAACCAAGAAATATTGTAGGCATCGTAAACGAATTATTAAACGATGAACCTATTTGGCACTTTCCTTTAGACTTAAAATTATTAGGAACAACAAACGATAGTAATAGTTATTTTAGAATCAATATAAATAAAGATGTTGAAATTCCTATCACACCTCATGTTGGTTCTTTTGGTGTTAGACGAAAATTTGATAGACATAGAGGCGTTGATTTATATGCACCAGAAAAATCTTTAGTGTTTGCTGTTGAAGACGGTGAAGTAAAAATGAAAAGACCTTGGACAGGAACGAGAGCGGATTGCGATTGGTGGGAAGACACAGATGCTTTATTGGTAGAAGGTAGAAGCGGTTTAGTAGTTTATGGTGAAATAGAAATTGCACCAAATCTAAAAGAAGGTGACAAAGTGAAAAGAGGTGAAGTCATAGGATTCGTTAAAAGAGTTCTGAAAAAAGATAAAGGTCGTCCAATGTCAATGTTACATATAGAATTAAGAAAACCAGGTTTCTATAAAAATATAGATAAGTCTTGGGAAGATGATAATATGCCAAACGGTGTACTCGATCCAACAAATCAATTAATAAGATGTATGAACAACACATTAGTCTAAAGACTAATGTGTTTCGTTAAAAGGTTATTCTTTTTAATAACACTTGAAAAATCAAGTGGCTCGTTCATAGAAGCAATGTGATTTCCAAACCATCTTTTCATTATATTTATGGCTGAGTTTATATCACGGTCTATAATTATGGTGTCTGACAATTGAACTTCCCTATCTTTTAATTCAATTTTATCTTTAAATCTTCTAGTTGAAGAACATATTATACTCAAATCATATCTCGGATAATTTTTCCAAGATTCCAATTCACTCATTAATATTATATGTAAATTTTCTTCTTCAATTGAAACTCTTTTCTTTTTTATGTTTTGTTGTAATAAATATTCAATTCTATTAGAAGTATTAATACCTCGCCAAAAACGAATATCATTTTTACAATTTTCCTTGAGTAGTTCATTAAATTCCGTTTCAGATAATTCTCGAACACCATATTCATTTGTACCTTGTATATTTTCTATTATATAATTCTTGTATGTTTTCATAAAAATTTAAATTTAGGATCTTTTATTCTTTCTTTCAATTTATCAATTAAATTAAAAACCAATTCTTTTAATTCATTATACCATTCTTTATCTTTACATTGATGATAAAAAGTCGTTCTATTATCAAATGTCCATATACAACCTCTAATATAACCATTTAAATTTATATCAATTTCACCTTGTTTAACTGGTTTTTCACCCTTATATATCCATTTAATAATTGATACCATATCATTAATAAAATCTTTCAAATATCTATCATCTTTTATATCATCAGACACATTAAACACTAAAAATAAATGTAATTCTTTCGACAAATTAAATAGTTCATCTTCAAAGATATCATTGGAATACTTTGGTATGTTAAATTCGAGAAAATTATTAGATAATTCATTGGCAAATACAGAAATCTTATTTGGTGTTTTTATAATTTTATCTTTATAATCAAATATCTCTTTACCATTAGATAATTTTATTAATAGTTCTTTTTCCTTGTCACTTAATGTTTTATATCCAGATTTACTAATCTTATCTAGTATTATATTTAAAATATAATCTTGTTCTTGTTTCTCATTAAATCTTTTCCAATTATTAATATTTTTCATAATATTATATATAAATTTTTTATTAAGAAAATTTTAATTATCTTTGTTGTCAGAATCAGATTGTAGTAATTATATGTAATAATGCTAACTACCCCATCACTACAGTCTGGTTCTATTTATTATAATTAAACATAACTATATGAATAAACTATTTAAATATTGGCTGACTTCTAAAGAAGTAAAACGTAGAGTGAAAAATATCAACCAAATCCGAGAAGAGTTGAGAATAAAAAGAATAAACAACGAATTCAATGAAATCTATACCTGGGTTTTGAAAAATATTAAAGGCAAAACAATCACAACAAAACAAACCATCGATAACCAAAAATACGTTAAAGAAAGTGAAACCATATTCACTTGCCGTTTCGATGATGATACAACCATTAAAACATCAAACACTCTTACTAGTGGTGATTTAGAAATAATCGAAACCTATACCATATACCTCAATGGTGATGTTTATAGAACATTTCGAAAAAATGCCATTAAAATGTATAAGTTGATGGAAAAAATTTATACAGAAAATAATAATGATGATGGTGTAGATAAATTTCTAGCTAAAATAAAACAATCTTAAAAATCAAAAATATGAAAATGAAACGTGGATTGCGTATGGGGAAAATGAAACAAGTTATAAGGAACTTAGAGCAGTCAATCAAACACGATATACGAACAGTCTAAATAAATGTCCGATGATTTCGGACATTTTTTTTGTTATAATATTTAAAACAAAATAATTACATTATACTATACATATAAGCATAAATATAAAATAAATCAATTAAAAAATTATGAAAAAAACTTTTCTTTTATTGTTGATAATAATGTATTCAGTATTATCATTTACACAAGGTATAGATTGTAATAACTCTGAGCCGTTTTGCTCTGATAACGGACAATATACATTTCCAGCAAGTACTAATGTTCCTGATATGGGTTCAGTAGGGTGCTTATTTACAACACCAAATCCTGCATGGTATTGGATGCAAGTAGATCAACCAGGTAATATAGATATAAATATGCAAAGTGGTGGTGACGTAGATTTTATTGCTTGGGGACCATTTCCATCGTTAGCCGCTGGTTGTGCATCAGATTTAATGAATAATCCTGGTATAGATTGTAGTTATTCAACCGCTGCACAAGAAACTGCAAATATAACAGGCGCACAAACAGGTGAAGTTTATATTTTACTTATTACTAACTATGCAAACATAGTTACAAATATAACTTTTAGTCAAACTTCAGGTGCAGGTTCAACAGATTGTGGTATAATTGCTCCACCTATTGTAAACAATGGTCCTTTGTGTGAAGGAGAAACGTTAATACTAACAGTAAACAATCCAACACCAGGTGCTACCTATAACTGGACAGGACCAAATGGTTTTATTTCAAATCAAATGAATAATACAATTACCAATGTTACAAATGCTAATGAGGGTGTTTATAGTATGACTATAACAATCGGTGCTTCAACTAGCAATCCAACTACAACTACTGTGGTTATTAACGATAAACCAATTGTCACATCAACCGCAAATTTACCAGAAATCTGTAATGGTCAATCTTCAACACTAACAGCAGTCGGCGCATCAACTTATCTTTGGAACGATGGCTCAATAGCAAATCCTTATTCAGTATCACCAACAACAACTACAACTTATACTGTGATAGGAACTTCAATTGAAGGTTGTAAAGATACTACAACCGTAGATGTTATTGTTAACCCAAATCCTATTTTAAGTATAACTGTTAATAACTTATCTTGTTTTCAATCTAATGATGGTATAGCAACTGCTACAATAACTAATGGTATACCACCATATTTTTATTCTTGGGCATCATTGACAAATGTGCAACCTAATTTACAAGCAGGTAATTATAATTTAGTAGTCACGGATGATAACAATTGTACAGTTAGTCAAAATTATGTAGTCACAGAACCAGTCTTATTACAAATATTAAATTCTTCAACATATAGTGATGTTTCTTGTTTTGGTCTAAACAATGGTACTATAAATATAAATGCAATTGGTGGCACTGGAATTCTACAATATGATTGGTCAGATAATCCAACTGTAACATCTTCTAATAGAAATAACCTATCACCAAACACTTATTGGGTAACCGTTTCAGATATAAACGGTTGTTCAGAAACAATATCATATACAATTATAGAACCAACTGAATTATTAACAACAACATCAACTGACATTTCAATTTGTGAAGGTTCAAATACAATTATTCAAGGTCAAGGTATTGGTGGAGTACCACCATATGTTTATTACTGGAATAATGTTATAAGCGCACAAAATATCACAGTATCTCCATTGATAACTACAAATTATGAATTATATATCCGAGATGCAAACAATTGTATTAGTAATACATCTAATGTAACAATTACAGTTAGTCCTAAAATAATTGTTGATTCTATCATTCTAAATCATAATTCATGTTATGAATCTTGTGATGGTCGTGCTGAAATAATAGTTCACGGTGGTATATTACCATTAACATACAATTGGACATCACCAACAAATATATCAACAGATTTATGTGAAGGTATTTATCCATTTAGTATAGTTGATAATATAGGTTGTACATTTCAAAGTAATTTTATAATTACACAACCAACACAATTATCATATTCACTCAATACAATTGATGCTGATTGTTTTGGTTATTTAGGTGAAGCAACAATCAATGTATATGGTGGAACACCAAATTATACATACACTTGGTCAAATGATAATGTAGGAACAACATCTCAATTTTTAGCTGGAACATATGGTATAACAGTTGATGATAGTAATGATTGTAGAATAACCGCAACGTTTGATATTTCTGAACCTACAGCCTTATATGTTTTACCAATAGGTGATAGAACAATTTGTCAAAGTCAATCAACTATGTTAGGCACACAAGTAACAGGAGGTATGCCTTATTATGATTTCCATTGGACTAGTTCAGAAGGTGTTTACAATTCAAATCAATATTCTGTAAATCCTACACAAACAACAACTTATACATTGGTTGTTACTGATTCACATGGTTGTTCAAGTACTCCAATATATACTACAATTTATGTTAATCCTGATTTAGTTATTAATAGCTTAGTAACAAGTGAAGATACAATATGTAGAGGTGATGTATCAAGAATATATGCTGATATAGAAGGTGGAAATGGAGGACCATATTCATTATCTTTATCTGATGGTACTATTGTAACATCACCAATATGGGTGTCACCAGATTCAACTGATATGATTTATGTTTATTTAAATGATATGTGTGGAACACCAACAGTTGTTGATTCCATATTAATTACCGTTATACAAAAACCAAGTAATATATTCAACGCAGATAAAACTGAAGGTTGTCCACCATTAACTGTTAATTTTACCGAAACATCACCAGATATGGAAGGAACAACATATTTATGGGATCTTGGTGATACATGGTTTTCTACATATAAGAATACAACACATGTGTATAATGAAAGTGGTTCTTATGATGTTAGATTAATAATTACAGATAGATTTGGTTGTGAAAATATGGTTTCAATTTCTAATATGATTCATGTTTATGATAGACCAACAGCTAATTTCGATACTGATAGAGAATTTGCATCTTTCTTATCACCTGAAATAGAATTTATAAATTATTCATCAAATTATTTCAATAGTTTTTGGTTTTTCGGTGATGGCGATAGTTCATTATTTAGAAACCCTAGACATATTTATAATAACATAGGTGAATATGATGTAATGTTAGTTGCAGAATCTTATTATGGATGCAAAGATACTATAATTAAACCAATACTTATTCAAACTGAATTTACATTTTATGCACCAACAGCTTTTACACCAGATTTTGATGGATTTAATGATTGTTTTAAAGTGTGTGGTGTTGGTATTAATAGAGATAAATTTTCAATGACTGTCTATGATAGATGGGGCGAAGTTGTATATCAAACAGATGAATTTAATGCGGATAATGATTGTTATGCGTGTGGTTCATTCTCTTGGAATGGTACAAAATACAATATGAATGATGAATTGTTACCAAATGATGCCTATGCCTGGTACTGTGAATACTATGATTTCAATGGAGTTAGATACGAAAAATCAGGTATAGTAAATTTAATTAGATAAAAATAATACAACGAAAAGGTATTAATAATTGTCTTGATATTATTAATACCTTTTTTAATTTAAAAAACAAAAAACTTTATGAACATTTTTAAAAAAATTATGGTAATATTATTACCGATGTTATTTTCCATGTGTGTGTTTGCACAATCTGTAGATCAAAGTAGATATCTAGTAGTTGATGATCTGACTACATTCTTTTCAGGTGATGATTGTGATGTCACTTGTAACTTTCAATTATATAATATTAAAGAAGACGAAAGTTCAAAACCTATTTATATTTCAGTATCAGAATTAAATAATGTTATAGATTTTTCTATCGAATCTGGTTCCAGTAATTATGAAAACCAAAGAAAATGTACATTACTTATGTGTAGAGAAAACTATGAAGAAACTTTTAGATTAGTTTTATATAATCTGAAAGTAAAATATATTATCTATAAAGGTAATAATATTAGTTCTGATTCCTTTTACTTACTTTTAAAACAAAATTAAAACTATGACAAAATTAAAACGTTTTTTAACAACAATTTTTACACTATTATTATTTTTTAGTGTGTCTGCACAAATAACTGCACCACTATCATCTGGTTCGTTTCAAACAACATACTCTACACCATTTATATCATCAGGTGGTCAAAATGATATAGTATATGTTTTTTGTGGTGATCAAGATGAAACTGATATTGGTCAATTATCATTATCCGCACCTGGTTGTATTGTGACTTGGTATCATTATGATGGTAATAGTTTCGTATCTTTGGGCGTAACTGGTGAAATTATTAACAATTTACCATCAGGTTTCTATATGGCAAGAAAAGATTGTAGTGGTACCATAGAATGTTATCGTGCTTGGGTATGGGTTAATAGAACTTTTGCAGATATAGCTGCAATACCACCTGGTTGTGAAACATTTAACCTAAATGGTCAAGCCGAAGTATTAGATAATACATATGATATTAATGATCCTCCTGGATCTGATTTTATTGTAGATGCTAATACATATATTAAAGTATGCTTTTGGGCAAATCACACATTCGTATCTGATATTGGGTTTTATCTAAAATCACCTGGAAACCAAACCGCAAATCCACCTGCCGTTGGAGTAGTTCAATTATGTCCTGCAGCATCTGATTGGGGTCCAAGTGCTGCACAAGGTAGTTGGACTGGCATTCCTTGGTCAGCATTAGGTTGTAGTTCAGCATCAGACGAAAATACTGTATGTAATTCTGGTGATAACGTTAATTCATTTTGTTTTAGAACTCATGCCGCACCAGGCGGTGCCGTAATTCCTGCGGGAAGTCCAGCAAATACACCGTGTGTATGTGATTTAGGAACACCACTAACTGGTAATTTTGCATCAGTTGGTCCTTGGTCAACCATATATGGCTCTCATGCAGCAAATCCAGGTTGGTCAGTGCAAATATATGATTGTGAAGGTGCTGATGTCGGTGCTTTAACTAGAGCAACAATACAATTTGTAGGTGAAACCGATTGTGGAACAGCAACATTTAATTATGATTCTGGTCCAATAAACTCTAGTATCGCAGACAATTCTTGTAGTGCTTCAACCGCTTCACTTTATATTGTACCACCTGGAGAACCAATTGGGACATATACTGTGACTTCATCAATTTCAAGTACTGTGTGGTCTACTGAACCATCTGGTTTTTCAGGAACATCTCTAACTAATACTATCGTTGAAGGAACACCTGATTTTCCAACAACATCAACAGATTTTATTTTAACTGTTACTGAAACTATTAATGTTCCTAATGGTCCTAGTTGCCAAACAATCGTGACTGAACCATTTGAAACTTTACCTGCCGATGCTACCATAACACCCGTAAACCCAATGTGTTCAAATTCAGCACCAGTTCAATTAACTACTGTCGATGGTGGCGGTGTTTGGACAACTACCGCACCTTCTGGTTCAATTGTTGGTGGATATTTTTATCCTGGTGTTGCTGGTCCTGGTACTTATACCGTGACATATACAATTAGTGGACCTTGTGAAGATTCTGATGAAATCACAATTGTTGTATATGATAATATCTCTGTATTGAATTTTTCTGATGACATTTGTAGTGGTGATAATACTCAATATTTTGTATCTTTTGATGTCGAAAATTCATTAGGTAACCCATCAAATTATTATGTAGATCTTGGTCTTGGTGATGTACTTTATACAACACCATTTAGTCAAACATTTCCATCAGGAACACAATATCATATAACTGTTACTGATGCTAACGATTGTAGTGAATATATTTTTAATGGTTATACACTTTGTGATTGTGAAACAAATGCTGGTAATATGACAAGTTTAATTCCAATAAATCTATGTCAAACAGAATGTAGTGATATGGTGCATCACAATGGTGACCAATCATTAGACACAGATGATACTTTTGAATTTATTATACATGATGGTAATTATCCTGCTAATATATTTGCATATAATACAACACCTGAATTTTGTTTTACTGATATACCAGGTGGTCAATATGGTGTAATTTATTATATCTCAGCAATCTGTGGTAATAATGTTGGTGGTCATGTATCACAAATCGATCCTTGTTATTCACAGAGTATTGGTACACCAGTGGTTTGGTATGAAAATCCAATAGCACATATAACTGAAAGTGAATTATCAGTTTGTAATACAAGTATTATATTGGAAGCAACACCACCAACAGGTTCTATGTCTGGTAGTTGGAGTTCACCTGATTTCTTTGTACCTTTCGGTGGAACAACTGTAAATGATCCTACAATAAATGTAATGTCTAATTATGGTGATGTAACATTTACTTGGTCTATTTATAATGGTTTTTGTAGTGGTTCAGATAATATACTAGTTCATTTTAATGAAACACCAACTGCATATGCTGGTGAAGATTATACTATATGTGGAAACGAAGGCGGATTAAATGCTATCTTCAGTTTACCTGGTTCAAGTGGTCAATGGACTGGTCCTGGTATGATTAATGAATCAACATTAGAAAATACTACAGTATTATCTAACTATGGAACACAAATATTCACTTGGACAGAAACACAAGGAATATGTTCTGATAACGATTTTGTATCTATTACATTTTTACCAGAACCAAATCCATA
>Ga0172381_10003498_pt1 | contig 16603 bp, 27 predicted proteins | sample Leawel6488metaG_FD_119754 | JGI IMG/M metagenome (GOLD analysis project Ga0172381, IMG submission 119754) | Leachate microbial communities from a municipal landfill in Southern Ontario, Canada - Leachate well 64-88 metaG | ecosystem: Engineered > Solid waste > Landfill > Unclassified | place... | reverse complement strand
TTAAATCGGCTGAGTTTAATTTAACTAACACTTCAAGAAATCGTCAAGCATGGATTGGGCAAGCAAGTTGTTGTTATGCTTTAGGGGTTCCTGATTATGTTACTAAAATTGGTTGGCGTATGATGACTAATGAACAACAAAGAGAAGCTAACAAAATTGCAGACCAAGTTATTGAAGAGTGGGAGAAAAAACAAAAATGCCAAAAAACTACTTGTCTAAATCTGTTCTGTTAGCAAGTCAAGAACGTATTAATTACGTTTTTGATAATTTCAACAAAGTTATTGTGTCTTTTAGTGGAGGGAAAGACAGCACAGTTATGTTACATCTTGTAATGAATGAAGCTATTAAAAGAAACCGTAAAGTTGCTGTAATGTTCATAGATTTAGAAGGACAATATGATTACACGATTAATCATATTAAAGAATGCTTTGAAATGTACAAGGATAATATAGAACCTTATTGGATTTGTTTGCCAATTCATTTAAGAAATGCTGTTTCGGTTTATGAAACTCATTGGCTGTGTTGGGATAAAGACAAAAAAGAAGCATGGGTAAAACAACCTCCAAAAATTGCAATCACTGACGAAGAGTTTTTCCCCTTTTTCCATAAAGGTATGGAGTTTGAAGAGTTTGATGTTTTATTTGCTAAATGGTATGCAAAAGATGAAGATACGGCTGTTTGTGTTGGAATCAGAGCAGATGAAAGTTTAAACAGGTTCCGAACTGTTGCAAGTAAAACAAAAACAACACATGGTGGGTATAAATGGACAACCAAAATAGATGACCATGTTTTTAATGTTTATCCTATTTATGATTGGAAAACTAAAGACATTTGGGTCTATCAATACAAGAATCCTGATTTGCCTTACAATAAACTTTATGATATAATGTTTCAAGCTGGATTGAACCTTAAACAGATGCGTATTTGTCAACCTTACGGGGACGACCAAAGACGGGGGTTATGGCTTTTCCATATTATTGAACCTAAAACTTGGGCTAGGATTGTTGCAAGGGTTAATGGTGCTAATATGGGTAAAATGTATATGGGTGACAGTGGCAACATAAGTGGATATAGACAAATAAGTAAACCCGAAGGGCACACTTGGAAAAGTTTTGCAGAATTACTACTTAATAGTTTACCCCCTAAAACCAAAGAACATTTTGAAAACAAAATATATATTTGGGTTAAATGGTGGGAAAAACGAGGTTATGAAAAAGGCATTCCTGATAAAGCTCCTTATGCCCTTGAAACTTCTAAAAAGGTTCCAACTTGGCGAAGAGTTTGCAAGGCTTTACTGCGAAATGATTATTGGTGTAAAGGAATTGGCTTTAGTCAACATAAAAGCGGAGCATACCAAAAATATTTAGACCTTATGCGTAAACGAAAAAAATACGGTGTAATGCACCTTAATGAACTTCCTGAAACAATTCAAAAGAAATTATCTGTTGGTGGGAATAAGACAGAATGATAGTGTATCACTGTATTGGAGCTAACAAGTTGAAAAGATGTCTTAAGACAAATCGGTGTTTGCCCCCCCCTGTTAGAGCATGGAAAAAGATAGAGTCAGCAGAAAGATTCAGTAAACAGACGGGTAGGCAAATAATTCTTAGATTAAAGTTTCCTGATGATGAGCGAACAAAACAACTTGAGGGGCATAGAGGCGAAGCAGTGTTTGTTGATAATTTTGTTCCATTATTAATGTTTGGTGGGAAAAAGAGATGAAGTATCCTCCAAGAGATTGTGAAGAGTGCGGTAAAGAGTTCATTCCACGACAATATAATACTAGATTTTGTTCTAGTAGATGTGGAGGCAAGGCTTGGAAGAAACGAAATCCTGATTATAGAAAAAACCATTTCGATATGTATAATAAACCAAGAGAGGCTTGGAAAAAAGCAAATCCATTAAAGCATGAAATTCATAAAAAAGTATATCATCATCTTGATGAATATCCTATGGATTCTGAATGTGTTTTTTGTGGGGCTACAGAAGATTTACAACGTGCTCATTTAGATTATGAAGATGACGGTCACAACTACATAACTGCGTGTCGTGCTTGTCATTGGTGGATGGATTATTCAAGGAGAAAAGAAACTTGACAGACTATTATCCTACTGAAAAACAAGCAATTTATGAAATAATGCTCAAAGACGATAGGCTACAATGCACCTGTGATGAATCATATAGAGAAGATAGCTATTTTCAAGCAACTGGACATTATCATCATTGTATGCTCTATCAAGTAACAAGAGCAATCGAACTCAGTTTGAAATATCGTGACGGTTTCAGATTGGTTAATCATAGAATGATACTTAGCCCGAAAGTCGCACAGGAGAAAACAACATGAATGTGATAATTTCTATTATTTGTTGGTTATCTGCCATTCTATATACTGCTTTTGATGTTCATGTTCATCCAGCAATTAATGGAATCGTTATCACGGTTCTACTTGTAAGTGGGATGTTTTATTATTCAGCAAGTGAACAAGAATCTGTTGAGGCGAAGAACACAAAATGAAGTTTTTTGACGCCGTAACTGAGGTTAGACGAAGAATGGGCATCATATTCTTAGATGAATCTGACTTTGAATGGGCGATGCGTCAATGTGTGAAAAAGAACAAGAAAGTATTTGACAGTTTGAAATAAATAAACATAGTTAACAGATAGAGAAATTAACAACAATATGTTTAAATACAACATCACACTAATCTGTTTTTGGTGAGAACAGTGACAACAGAAGTTAACACAAAGTTTGAGATACCAGAAGAGGTTGTAACGGCAATACTTAAAGGTGGATTGTGTGTAATTGCTGGACGGGGATACGGTAAAACAAACCTGATAAAGGTATTGGTATCAGAACTTATAGAACATGATAACCCGCAGATAACATGTAAAATAGTTGACCCAACACTACAATATAGATTCAACTTCTTAGACATACCATACATTGAACTTAACAAAGAAAAAGAAAACAAAGTCTACTACCTAGAACCAATGGAAGATGTGATATATGATATAGGTTACAGTGACCCAGAGCAACGTAGACGAAAAATAACAGAACTTGTTTTAACAGATTTTGAGTTAAGACGAGATGAAATGGTTGTAAACATGGGAGCAACAGTTGGGTGGTACGTTCATGTAATAGAAGAATGCCAAAACGTGTTACGGACAATAAGTGGAAAAACAGGTGCTTTCTGGTTAACATATCTAAGTGAAGCACGAAACTATAATATAAGCTATATCATGACAACACAGAGATTAGCAGATGTTTCAACAAAAGCAAGTGAACGAATGTATAATTATCTATTCGGCAGAATGGTTGGAGATAACGACCTGCGGAAGGTGAAGAGTATAGCAAACAAAACTGTTATGGAACGAGTAAAAACGCTTGGTGTTGGACAATTCCTATTCTGGAATGGAGATGCTGAGGAATCACGGTTAGTTAACTTTCCACTGTTTCAACCAACTGGAACACCATACAAGTGTAGAGAAAAGAGAACGTTGTGGGAGAAGTGGTGGTGTAAAAACTAACCCCCCACCCCTCTGTCATATTCAAAAAAGTATTTGGGAGAAAAAGAAAAAAGATGAAATACAGATTAATTAGAGAACGTGTGTACACTTTTGATATTATTGATATACCAGATAATGCTGTGAATATTACTTTAATACCAATAGAAGATAGTTATGATGAATATCAAATAGTATATCTAATTCCAGTGGATAACCAAACAAAATAGATGTAAACAGCCTCTATGTGCAGTTATGTAGACAAAACCCCTTTTTTGGTATCAACCCTGTTATCTGTTTGGTTTTATATTTCTGGGACTTAGAGATTTTTTTGAATATTTTTTTGTTGTGTTTTCTATTCGGTTTTGGTTTTATATTTTATAAAACCGTGAACAGATATATTTTACATGGTTTTAACACATTCATGTATATTATTCACGGTTTCAACATACCCTAAACTGTTGCCTCTAAATTACACATATTCATGTCAATAAACAATATAAACTTATCCATTACACACCCCGTTTTTACACAGTTACGGTTAAACAGTTTTTATATATCAGGTTGTTGTATTGGGTTTATTACCTAAAAATGGAGATATGAAATATGAGTAAAAAAATAACCCTAGCTGTTATGGGCGAAGAAGACATACACGAAGAAACCTTATCCAGAGAGGTTGACCTAAAAAATGGACAGTAAAGAAGCCTCAGAGTATATACTGTTAATTATTAAAGAATCTGGAATTATAAATCCAATTTCTTTAACATGTCAACAGGAATACGCTTTAAACAACATTGAACAAGATATTAAAGCATATCTTGATACCCATGTGTTGCAGTGGTGGAAAACTTGAAAACAGATAAACCAAAGTGTATGCATACTAAACCATGTAAGGATAAAACAGATACGGGGTTCTGTAACTTTGATGGAACATGTAGCCAACAAGGTCAAATATTTGGCGGGGTTTACCTCAGAAAACAGGATTTATATAACCTTCACAAATTAGGGGAACTGAAAACAGAATAAACCCCTAAACATGCCCCCACCCCTTTTTTGGGTTACAGAAAAATGAAAAGGCAACAACAAAAAACACACCACAAAAACTGTAACATAGTTAAGAAAACGTTAAAGTTACCTAGAAGAAATATGGATAACTAGAAAACAGTAACAAAACAAACAACATAAACAACATAAACATTTAACCCTATAACAAACCTGATTCTTTCGTCATTATTTCCCAACATAATGAAATGGTTGCCTATGTATGCTTTTAGGGAACTGTATTTATGTTAAGGTAGTAAATAGGTTGTTGAACGGTTTTATAAAACGGGAACTTAAACAATTTGTTGATTTTTGTTTAACCCTGTTTTATCTTTTAGGTTCATGGTTAACTTAGTGTGAATCCTGTTTTTAAGTAAAAATAAGCATTCTAATAATAAGACAAGTTTTTATACTGGTTGTGTATTGTGGTTAAGGTAAGGTGATAATATGAACAATACCCAAAATAAAACAGGAAAAACAACCATTGAGTTAGGACGTGTTAAAGGCGAAAACTACGGGTATAAACGTAGTTTAGCGGTTACAGTAGATATTGAACTTAAAGACAGCGAAAAGGGGTTAGTTTTGAGTATATGCGGATATATATGGAATACAAAACGCACAAATATTATCTGTGGAGGTCAATGTAACGATGAGTTAAAACATCTTTTATTTAGACAACAATTCACAACATTTAAACCAACATTCAAAGACGCGCGCCGACTCTTCCAAATTTGGGAACGATGGCACTTAAATGATATGCGTGCGGGGTGTGAACATCAACGTAAAGCAAAATGGGATGAAAAACTATTGGATGACACAAAACCCGCAACCCAAAACAATATGGCAACATGGACATACCGAAAAGACAACCCTAAAGGTTTACTAGCAGAACCCTGTCCAGAGTGCGGTTACAAATACGGAACTGCATGGCTCTTTGAGACAATACCCGCCGATGTAATCGAGTTTTTGACACAGTTTGTTAAAACATATGGAGATAAATAAAACTTAACACGGGGAAAACTAACCATGCAAAACCAGTTTTATAACTCTAGACGTTGTACACCTCAGCAAGTAAATATTAGGTGTGGGTGTGGTTACGGCTGGCGTACAAACAGTAACCTAAAACGCCTAAGTTGCCCTTCATGTAACAGTAAAATACTTAACCCAAATAAAAGAGGTGTTTAAATTGGTTAAGAAACTGTTAAGAATCGTTGAATTTGGAACTATCGAAGACCTAGACAAAACAAACCCTAACCTACAATTAACACAAACAGACATAGACGTTGACGCAGTTAAAGAGTATTTCGGGTATCCTGAAGAATTAAAAGAGTTTATGGGCTTCTTCGTTGATACAACAAGCGGAGACTATAGCGAAGTTTACGGTTTTACATCCAGTTTACCATATCTCAGCTCAGAACTATATCATATTAGTTTAGTGGATAAATCGCCGAAGTTTCCTTACCCTGAATGTTTACAACACCACACCCTAGACTTTTGTTTAGATAAAGACTGTAAATATCTACAGTCACATGATAACTATCAAAACTTTTATTGTGAACTGGTGTTTTGGAAGCTAGAAGAACGGTATTATAAAACCAAATAATGAGAGGTGAAAATATGGTTAATGAGTATACGTTAAAATGGACGGAAGAAAAAACAAAAACGGTTAGAGAATCATATTTATTATTGCCAAAACAAGAAGCAATAAATATGTTACAACATGATATACATTATGAGGTTTTAGCTATAACATTGCATAAAAGTTTACTTAAAGAATGGGTTAAACAAAAACTTGTTTCTAGAGCAAAACATACCCGCCGAATAATTAAATATACACAGTGCAGAATAAAGGTTCTTAAGCAACTACTAAAAGAACTATCTTCCAAATAATACCCTATACCCTGTTTTTGTTTTGGATAAAAAAATAAGGCGTTTTATTAAATACGCCTTTTCTATTTTTCTGTTTTACGTCCAAAAACATAACGGGTTACCGAAAACACTGTATATAAAACAGCTACACCAAGAAAGATATAACCAGTTGCACCTGCTAAGTCGTTTAACCCATTTATTACCAGTTCAGTTAACACTTTTTTAGTTCACCTCATTAAACCCTTATGTAGAGTTTACTATATAGGGTTTATGAACTTTTAAGATATATTGCAAATATAGGTTTTTTGGTGTTGGTAGAACTTAAAAAAAACCTAAGTTCTACGGTTTGTAACAATTAACGTTGCGCCAATTCTTGAACACGCGTTAACATGTTCAGCGGTTGCGTCCAGTGTATCAAACTCATAATGTGCCAATTCATGAATAAGGGTTGATAGTGCCGAAGGAAAACTGTTAAGCTGATTAGCTGAGATTAGTATCTTTTTGTTTTGTCGGTCACATAAACCGTTAACATTCAGGTCTTGTGTAAACATCACAATTTCAACGGTGCAATCAGAGTTTATTTTGTTGGCGTATGACTGTAAGCGTTTTTGTTGTTTAAGCTGTTTTCCACGTAAATTTAGAACCGTGTAGTTTTTGGTTGATTCAATGTGTGCTGTGATATAGTCTTTATCCGTTGTGATACTACTTTTCAACCAGTCGGTTATGTATTCGGTAAACTGTACAGTTTTTGCACCTCTATAACTGGCTTCACGGCTTAAGGTTGTTGTTGTAGATATTACGGCATTATTGCCGTAAACGTCTTTGAAGTTTTTAGACCATTGGTCAGTAACCCTGTAGCTTAAATTATATCCACGTAAACAGCCTTCAAAGGTGTTAATGTTAACTCCACGTTTTAGGACGGTCTTTATGATACTATCCACGTTACACTTTGATAGTAGATACCCAGACATACGGCTAACTTCATAATCTGATGCGTTGTTTCTTGATTCTTCCAGCTCCACATCTCGCAAGTCATAACTAAAAATTGAGTCTTTGAGTGGTTTAACGTAGATGCCTTTAACATACAAACTTGCAGTTTTTTCTTTAAAAATGGCTTCGCCGTCATAACTGAAAAGAGGTGTTTTGTCCAGTGTGAAACGTTCTTGATAAGTATCGCCGTTGTACCCAAAAATTGAGATTTTAAAACCGTTGTATGTTGTGGTGTTTTGGAAAATATCCAATATTAATACAGGGTTACCGAATTTTTCGCCAACACGGGACGCTATGAATAGGTTGTTAGTTTCAATCTCCACATGATACCCAAGACGCAGCGCAACCACAACGGCAAGTTTTAACCCTTCGCCAAATTTTCCACGATTACCACTTTCGCTTTTTTCTGAACAACCCAGTAATAAATGCCTAAGTTCTAAGCCAGTGCCTTTATCGGATATTACCAGTTTATCGCCAGTTTTGTTGATATTGAAGCTACCAGTATTATCTAAGCTGTTTTGAACTATCTCTCTAACCATCTCCCAGTTAGACCAATGTTTGCGGTAATCAAGGCTCATGGGATAAAGAACCGAGTCTAATAAGACCCGTTCATTATTTTCTGTTTGGTTTGTTGACATGTTTAATCACTATAGGTTAATGGGACATGCGGATTTATAAAACTAGCGGAAACAGTTTTCACACTTTTTAACCACAAACTTTTTTAACAGTTTTTCCCCAAGTCCACCTATAACACTGTTATATACATGGTTACGGCAACAAACAACAAACATGTAACAAACAAACAACCACAAATACACACATATAACACACCAAAACTATAACACAGTTATAACAAACAACACAGAATAAACTAACAATAAACACACACAAACACCAGCATACACCAACAACCAATAACAGCATAGAGTAAACACACACAAACAACAAAACAACATAGAGTAACAACAAACACAGCATACACATAGGAGTTGTGTTGTGTGTTATTGGTGTTACTGGCGTTGTTAATATATTTTGTGTAGTTACTATCTTTTGGTATCTAATGTTACTATCTTTTTTGTAGTAATGGCGTTGTTGTAGAGATACCCCACCCTATTTTCTAGTTTGGGAAATTTCAAAACACCTGTTTCAAAAACGGCATATCTGCACCAACAAATTATCGTTTTCATTAAGATACATACAGAATTAATAGAGTATAGATAAATCTAATTTGCATACAATATATACAGTATACACATATTTATTTATTATATTTATTATATTTATTGCTATTACTGTATATATTATTACTATTATTATATAACTATATATGCTAGACCAAAAAAGTAGTCAACATGCCCCAATAATAATATACACATAAACGTGTTAATTTACATAAATTTTTACACAAAAATATACACAAAAACATACACAAAAAAACCATGAAAATTTTATAATACACAAACACACACAAAACAACATACAATATACAACAAACCACCCCCCCACCCATAACCAAAACACAAACAATATAGAAACAGCGTAGGGTGTTGTGTGTTACGGGGGGTTTTGTGGTGTTGGGTATATATGGTTGTTATATGTTGGGGTAATGTTTTTATAGTTGTTTGTATCTGTTTGTTTGTTGGTGTGTGCCATGTTGTATCTGATGTGTTGTTGGTTTTCGGCTTACTGGTGGGATATGAGACATCTAAATAGACCTGTTACAGTTAATTGGGATTTGATTATAGCTTTAGCTGTTGCGTTGTTTATTAGTTACATCTTTATGGCGTTTCTTGCGTGGTTGTTAGGTGATGGTGATGATTGACCCTGAACTAATATTGTTTCTCACTGTTTATTTATCAGATTCAGATGTTGATGTTATATGTGCATATGTTGTGTTATTTATTTGGTTCTTTTTTATGTTATATATACTGCTTACGTGGGATAATGATGTTTAATAGTAAGTTGGCGTTGTTTATCATTGGGTTGCTACTTGTTGCTGTTGGGGAGTGTCTACTGTGTGCTGGAACAGTTTACTTATACTGTGGGCTACTTGTAGATTTTTATAAGATTGTTTTTGGTGGGTTTCTGTTAACTCTTGTTGGGTCACTGTTCTTGTTTGCGTATATGTGTGTAGAGTAGAAACTTTTAAATAATGATTAATGGATATTTGTTACTGGTGTGATATTGATGGATAAAATCTATGTTCATATACCCGACTCTGTTAGTGCGTGGACTTTTAGTGTTGACTCCAAGTGTGGAGAATCTATTAGTTGTAGTGCATGTGAAGACGGTTTACTGTATGTGTATAAACAGTTTGTGGTAACAACACAGTTTGGTACGGAAACAGGTAAGGAATTGGTTGCTGTGTTTAAGGATTGGATATACTGGGAGAAGTTCAGAGGATAAACCACCACAACTTTTATATAGATGTTTATGTATGTATATTTTGGGCTTGGTAACCCTGCGCACAAAGTTACCCGCAGACAGAACATGTCCGTTTCGCAACGTGACTTCTTGTCTGCGTGATATTATCTTTATCTAGAGGTTGAGTGTTTATGGATTGTAAACGTAGAGGCAGAATGATTTTTTGTAAAAAATGTAACAAGAAAACACCCCACGTTATTGATGTTGATAAACATGAGAAACTACTTTGGTGTATATGTGGTAACTGTGGTAAATATGTTCTATGGGATAACTGGTCGTAACGTTTATAAGCGACATTTGTTATTATAGTAAATTGTGTATGAAAGGGATAGAAAGTTACATATTCTCACCATGATTTAGCTATGTTGTTCTGGTAACAAACCTATCCTTTCATACACTCTCTATTTTTAGGCGATACACAACTTTTAAATAGGTAACTATGCCTTAATTGTTGGTGTGGTAGATAATGAGTGAAAAAGAACTAGCTCATGTATATAATGAGATGAGGAAGATGGCGTTATCGGAGCTATATAATCTACGGGAAATTGCTGTGGCTAAAAACAAGTTAAACTTTTTGAAATTGGTTGACTATGTTATAGAGAAACGTGTTAAAGACAAAAACAACCAAATGGTTGTTTGATATATTTGTGGTGTCTGTTAACTATGTCGGTTTTTGATGAGTATTTTGTTGTTCCATGTGAGAGAAAAGAGGTAAAAGATTTTATAGAGAAGTGGCATTATTCTCACAGTATTAATGGTGTAAGAACGAGATACTGTTTTAAACTTACACATAACAACGATTTAGTTGGAGCTATTATTTATGCGGGTTTTGGTATGGCTAATGTGTGGAAGAAGTATGGAGAATGTGAATCTGATGTTATTGAACTTAGAAGATTATGTTGTATAGACGATACTCCGAAGAACACTGAATCATTTTTTATTGCAAAAACATTGAAATGGCTTAAACATAACACAGAAATTAAAACAGTTATCTCATATGCAGATGAGTTTCATGGACATTCTGGAATAATCTATAGGGCATCAAATTTTACCTATCTTGGTAAAACACAGCCTTCACGTATGATTTATTGGAATGGTAAATATTGGCATGATAAAACAGTAAGAACCCGATATAACGGTAAACTTAAACCATATGCCCAGAAGATAAAGGATGCTTTAGAACGTGGAGAAGCTAAACATGTTGATTCCTGTTTTAAACATATTTACAGGTATGATTTGAGAAAAGTTTAAATATTGTTGTTGTGTATATGTTTTTCAGTGAATGTGATATGAATAGAACAAAGTTTGGTAAAGTAGAAAGGTTCTCAGTTGAGTTATGTGATGACGGTGCATATATAGTTCTTCCACATAGTGAATCTCCATATTCTCCTGTTGGTGTCATGGTAACAAAGAAAGGTATCGAATTAGATGTTATCAACGAAGAGGGTCAAATGTTAACAAAGAAGATAGATTACAGAGATGGGTTAATTATGCATAGGGCTTTAACTCAGATATTTGGAAAAAAGAACCATAAGAAAACAAACCAAAAAAACATACATAAAGAAATTGTATTACCATTATGGACAGAAATTTGGAAACCCATATGGGAAACTCGCAAACCGTTAGAAGAATGGTTGATGTGAGGTGATATAATGGTTAGTATAAAAGAACTTAAAGAAGATTCTAAAAAAATTGATTTAAACGCAACAGTTGTTGCCACAGGTGAAGTGCGGGAGATAACTGCAAAACAAACTGGTAAACAATACAAGATACAGGAAGTTACATTGTTTGATGGAACTGGAACTATTGGTCTTAACATGTGGGATTCAGAGATTGGAAAACTTGCAGTAAACAACAAAGTCATAGTAAAGAACGGTTATGTTACAGCATATAAGGGTAAGTTGCAGTTGAATGTTGGCAAATATGGAACTTTAACTGTGGAGTAACTTAACTCCACACATTATCATTTTTTTGTTATAATATTATGGTGATTTTTTATGGTAGATGTTGATGCTATATGTAAAGATGCTGTGGATACTTGGGGTGAGTTTTGGCAGTTTAACCACACTAATCAAGAATGTGGAGAACTTATAGTTGCTGTAACAAAATATCTAATTAAACCATGTAAAGAAACAGCACTTGCCCTAGTTACTGAGGTAGTAGATGTTGAGCATATGTGTAAACAGGTTAGGTATATTCTACGTGAATATAAAGACGAGTTTATTAAAGAAGACATCAAAAAATGGCAGTATGTAATAGATAAACTAATAGAATAAATCATTTACTGCTTAAATATTTTTTTATATATAATAGGTATTGAAACACGATTACCTGAACGTAAAATAATATCACACATAAAACCAAAAAAATCTATAGTTTTATGTATCCTATACATCTCACATGGAAACATACTATGTGATAACTCGTGTAAAATACACTCAATGGTGCTTAGTGTTGAGTGTGGTAGATATTGTATTATTTCACTTAAATAGATAATATTATCATCATGAGAATATGCACCAGCAATATTAGATTTTTGAACCTTTTAACTTCTCCACACCTAAAATCCATCTCTTCACTACTTATAATTTTTACTTTAGGAAACAACAATTATTTATCACCATTCCTTTTTACCCATATTGGACAGTTATGTTTTATACACCAACCGTTATTAATTAGTGTTTCACATTTCCACGGCTTTAAATATTCTTCCCGTATCTTCTTTACTTCCCACTCAACCTGATAGTTTGTTTTCTGTGGGTCATAATCTCTTCTGGACTTAAACAAATTCTTTATTTCTTCAACAGATTTTCCAGCATAGTAAGCTTCTATAACAAGTGCTAGTCTATGCATCTGTCCCATCTCTTTTTGTTGTAGAGCATAATCAAAACATGGTCTCATACCATATACTCCACCAACCTCTGGTGTTGTATATTGGTTCTGTATCTCCTTTTTGTATTCTTTAGCTATCTTCATCAACTTTACTACTCTATCTATAAACTCGCTGTCAAGACCATACATTGTATAATAGTCTAGTCCCCGCACCTTTATTGGTTCAAGTTTACGGTTAACAATTATACATTCACACCCAGCCTCATGCCAACTTAACGGTATTCTAGCCATACCCATAACCTTATACAGAGACTTTGTACATAACTGGTTATATTTATCACCGTTTAAGAGTAAGTGTTGTGCATTAACATAGAAGTCTTTAGCATGTTGATTATCTGATGTTTGTATACACCCATCTTTAAAGAATAGGTAAACATGGTATCCATGAAACGTTTTCACTATTAACGGTTCTGCAATCTCTATTTTATTAACAAACCGTTTAACATCATATTCCATCTGCTGTCTATCTTTTTCTTCTTTAGCATCAAAATCAAAGTATAGTCTATCTACACCATAAATAACATTATGTTCCTTTCTTGGTGTTACACTCATAAATGCTGGTTTATTGTTTTTTCTACAGTCTTCAACAAAGGTAATTAACTTGTTTTGGTCTGGTTCAAAATATTGAAACGGGTTTCCAAGTTCTCTACCAGCATGGTAACCAAACCAATCACCCATAAACTCTTTTAAAGTTAAATTTCCATGTAGATTACTCATAACTTAGAGATAATCACACGGGTATAAAAATATTACTATTACATAACAGCAATAATCATCGAAAAAATGTTTGCTATAACTAATGAGGCTATGGTGGTTTTTAGTTGCCACCCCATCTCATATTTAATAATTTCCTTTTTGTTATTAAATTCAGTGTCAATCTTTTCTTGTATGATACGTTTATCTTCCATATCCTTTACTGTTTTATCTAATCCATCTATCTGTTTTTTTATATCAGCAACATCGCCAACAAGACCATCACGCATATCAGTGCCAACAAGTGCGTTTTTTATGATTGTTAACTCGATTTTGGTGTCAGTGCATACACGTTCAAACTCTGCCCTAGTAACATACTCACTCATTTAATATCACACACTAATATAGTGCTTCTGCTATGTTTATAAACATTTGGTTTAACCACTGAATAATCTATCAATATCGTAGACTGGTTTATAGTGGTTTATTGTTGGTTGATAGACTTTTCTATCTTTTTCCTCTAACGAGAACAGTAGCCTCTCCACATCTTCCTTAGAAACATGCATACGTTCAGATGCAACAGCAACTATTTCACATGTTTCAACACCACCACTCTTACCCCTAGCCAAATCAGAGATAATGTTTATTAACGCCTGTTTTCGTTGTGCAACAGTTTTCACTGCTTCAACAGCTATAGAGTTCTCCACTAGACCAACATCATTTAAACTCTGCTTCATTATATCAATAGCATACCTAGCATCTTTATCATCAGCTATGTTACTTAACCGTATTCTTGCCCGTGCTTCTGTTATACGCATAAGTCCTTGAACAAGACGATATGAGAAGAATATCACGTTTTCACTTGTTTTCTTACCTCTCTGTCGCATCTCCTTCGCAAAACCAGCAATAATCTCTTGTGCTTCTGAAGTTATTACAGGTTTTACTCTTTTAGCATAGGAGATATACTTCTTCATAAAATCTTCATCAAGTGGAACAATATTGTTGTCAATGTCTTTATCTATGTTTAATATAAAATCAAACACTTTAGAATCCGCTTTTTCGTTTGGTGTATCCCGCATAACAAATATCAAATCAAAACGTGTTAACAGTGCTGAATCAAGTTTTATGTTTTCAGCTATTGTTCTTTCATCATCATAATACATAAATGTTGGGTTACATGCCGCAATTATGGTGTTTCGTGCATCTAATACTGTGTTGATTCCAGCTTTATTTATTGGAATTTTTTGTTGTTCCATAGCAACATGGATGCTTTGTCTATCCTCTGTTTTCATCTTCTCTATCTCATCTATACACACAATACCCTTATCACCAAGTATTAATGCACCAGCCTCTAACACCCATTTACCAGAACTGTTCTTTGTTACTGTTGCAGTTAATCCAGCCGCACTACTTCCTTGACCACTTGTAAATATTCCCCGTGGAACAATTCTTGTAACAGACATTAACAACTCAGATTTTCCAACAGATGGGTCACCAACAAGTAACACGTTTATGTCTCCACGTTTTCTGTTACGAATCTCCTTAGTTGATACACCACCAAATATTGCATACATAATTGCTTCTTTCTCTTTTCGTAGTCCTCTAAGGTGTGGAGCTATTGTTTCAACTAATACATCATATAAAACTGGGTTTTGTGATAACTCAACTATTTTCACCTTATCATCTTCACTAACGATTATGTCTTCTGGTATCTTATTTAGTCTGGTAACTTCTTCTGCTAGTATATATGGTTCAAAAACTAAACTTCCCTTCTTTGGCTTAAAATGTTTCACATAACCTATCAGACTTATTTCGTCACCAGCCTTTAACGTGTTTGTTTGTTCCCCAAGTAGTTTTATTTCTATTGTTTTCGGTATTCTTCCAGAAGGTATATCCTGTTGAAGTTCCTGTATTACAAGTTCTTGGTAATCATCAAAAACAGAGTTTTCTGCATCAAAAACAAATTTAACAGCTTTTCTACATTTATTACATGTATCTGGTTCAACCAACTCTTCTGTTTCTTGTAAAATAAGATTTGGTGTTCCACATGTCCCACATACAAAACAGGCTTCAATACATACATCTTGAACTTTTGATGTTGAAATTATTACTCCACGACATAATATTCTCTTTCCAAAGTTTTTTGCACCTATTTTACTGATTGAAATTTCTATTGGAGTTTCAGACATTAATATCACATGTTAAATAAAAATAATAGGCGTAGACTTAATAAACGTTTCTACGCTGTTTTTACAAGATATATAGATACATTCCAGCAATAATCAACAGTTGCTTCCACCGCCATTACTGCGTCTGCAACAACTTCTTCAACTATTAATGATTCACTAAAACCTATCGCAGAATCAGCAAGTGTTTTTGTTTGCCCTTTATACCCCTCAAGTGTCAACCTATCAGCGTTGCTTACTACACATGTTAACTCTACACTATGGGGCGGTTTATCATATACATCTGTTTTTATAGAGTTTGTGTCTGCACCTAGAATCTTTCCTCTTGGGAATTTTGCCTCATCGGTGATAGTAAACTCTTTTACCCTATTTAATGTTACAGTTCCCAAGATTAACGTCATGTTTATTCACTTTTAGTTTCTGGTGTTTCTGTTGTATTCATGTTTCCTTTTAGTCTAGATATTTCTGCTAGTAACACATTGATTATTGTGGCATCTAATGTAATTATATCATTTATTGATGTTGATGCCATAACTATTCTAAGTTTTCTTGCATCTAACAACTCTTTAATTTGGTCGTTTATTGTTTTAACATTTTTTGTTTGTTCACTCATTTAACGTTTCTCCAACTCATCAATTCTCTTCTGTAACCTAGATAATTCGTCATATATAAGAGTTACTGTATCTGATAAAGCATCAAATCTTTGTCCAGTTTGTTTAGCACATCCTAATAAAAACGCCATTGTCTTTTTTGAATTAAACATTCTCTCTTTATTATCTTTGGTAAACCCACATTTACCCTCATCTGGAAGCAAATGCTTCATTGTTGATACATCAATTACCTGTTTTCCATCTCTACCTATTTTTGTGTCATATTGTGCCAGTTTTAAATCATCAAATTCATCAAATGGTGTTAATGCTGAATCATAGTAAAGTGTATCACATACAATACCATTATAATATGCTCCACCTGCTCCTATATTATACCCAGTATTACCACTACCAT
>Ga0172381_10003497_pt1 | contig 16604 bp, 34 predicted proteins | sample Leawel6488metaG_FD_119754 | JGI IMG/M metagenome (GOLD analysis project Ga0172381, IMG submission 119754) | Leachate microbial communities from a municipal landfill in Southern Ontario, Canada - Leachate well 64-88 metaG | ecosystem: Engineered > Solid waste > Landfill > Unclassified | place... | reverse complement strand
TTTATTTCGTATCGAAACTTCATTCGACATACATCTTTGACCTTACTGCCAAATCGAATAAAAATTCTTTTTCGGCATCAGTCAAATTGTTTTTAACCCAAGGGCAGACCATGCCCTTGTCGACTGCGATCTGCAGCAAACCCATTATCGGGTCTTTGACTTTTGATTGCGCTTTCAACAGGCTATACAACTCCAGCGATTCCCGGGAAACCAGATAACGGATTTTTCCTTGAAGCTTTGCTGGGATTGCTGATTGCGTTAGTAAGCGCGGCTTTGAGTAATTCATTGATTTGTCTCGTCTGCTGCCGCTTCATCGTCCGGACTTGGATGATGTTTGCCAACAGCAGATCGGTTATGACTTCGACATTCTCTCCGGCTTTGATAGCGAATTCGAAACCTTTGTCGGTGATGGTTGCTTGTGCAACGATCTTTTTATTCGCAAGGTTTTGATCTCGCTTGAGACTTGGCATCTTTGCCCCTTTATCACGAGCCACTTTCTTGGCGGCAACGATTCTTTTTGCAGGCTTTCCATTTCCTTTTGACATAGCATTTCTTTGCGTGTGTCCAGGCCGTCTGAATTCTTTTCCAGCCAGCGCGTACCACAGCACAAATGATTATTAAACGTACCAAGCTTTGACTTAAACACCAACAGCTTATCGAACCGTTCCAATTCACCTTTGCATGCCCAGCAAAGTTCTTTGGAATTCGTTTCTTTCAGCACTAAAAAGATTTCCATCAACTGTACAGCGTCCCGCCTTCCAACTTTTGCAGGACGCGCAGTTGCCGAAGGGCATCGAAAATCTTTTTCTTGTCCGGCAATACCGCGTAACAATTCGGACAGATCAACGCCGTCACTGATTTTTCCAGCAAGTCCAAAGCTTTGATGGAATCCTCGGTGTAGTCATTGCTCCAGCCATAACCGTCAACGGTATCAGACAATACTTTTTTATTCTTGTCAAGCATGAAAACTTTTTTTGCTTTAACCGGATAGTAATCCTTGGCCGGACGCATGCTTGATAAGAAATTAAACGTCACCATCGCCGGATGGATTACATACAATTTACGATCCAACTTGAACTTGCATGCCGGACATTCTATCTTTCCAACTTTACGCAAACCTAAATTAGACATTTCGTTCTTTTAATTAGCACCGAAGTCTCGTCGCTAACAACGGAGAACCGGTGCCGGAGGGCCCAAGAGACTAACCTTGCGCCTTCGCCGAAGTAACCAAGCTTCATTAACAAACCTTCACCTTCGGTATCAATTGTTACATTGCTGACAACTTGTGCAAACATTTTAATGTCAACAAGATAACAAAAGACTAACCGCGCGGCTTTCGGCTTTGCGGTTAAAAACTTTTCTATTTCTTTTTCGATCTGCATCAACCTGATTTGTGTCAATGGATCGAAGTCCGAAGCGGCATACTGCAACGCGAACATTGCTTTTACACTATCAAGCGTATACTTCATGATTTCTTTGGCATCACCCGTATGGTTTTGGAATCACCATAACAATGAAAGCGATGTTTCCGGACCCAGCTTTTAATTCCAGCTACTCCGGCATCATCGCGTACAATGAAATCAATCCCAATATCGGATGGTGCAATCACCACGCGCTTGGCCCAGGCTTCAAGCAGTTTCATATCCCGAATGAAATAGAATGCCAGGCGCGACATCTCTGGATTCTTTTCCAGAAACGTCTGCATATTTTTGACAGCGTGTCGTAAATGCGCATCAATCGCCGGGTTCTTTCCTGAGTTTTGAGAAACTTCTAAATTGTAAAGCACCATCACCATCTGTGGGGTATAACGAAAGCGTTTCCGGATTGGCATATATAACTAAATTGATTACTCCTTTCACTTCTCGAAGCCGTTTGTTCGATCTGATCCGCCAAGCGAACCCGTAAGTCGCGCACCACTTCGTCCAAAATTTCATGTATCCTTTCGACGTTACGAACGTAATCGTCCCGGAATGAATGGACTTGTAATGCTTGAATACGACATTCGTATTCCGCAACCGCCGCAGGATTTCATCCTTGTCGATGAGCATGCGGCACAATAGCGGTGCGACTTCCGGATACTGCTCGGCATAGCTAAGATATTCTTTGTTCACCGGATCATCTAACGAACTACCGACACTGATCAAAGTTCGAAGAGCATCAACAGTAAATTGGGAAGTCAACTTCCGTTCTTTTTCGGCCATATCAATATCACATTACAACACAAGCACGTTTCGTCACCGACCTTTACCCCGTAACTGTGACATTTGGGACAGCAAATCTTTCCCGTTTCATCGGGCTTATGCTTTTGGTAATCGACCTTTATCTCTTTGATACCTTTGCGATCGCGGCGCCAGTTCAATGCAAGCTGTCGGAGATGTTCGGCCATCTCACCATCAAACTTTTTGCGTTCGATTCCCAATGCCTGATTGGAAATCTTCAACGCGCAAATACCGCAGACTTCATCCGACTTGACGTTTGATATGATCGGCTGAAGATAACCGTTAGGATAAATCACTCTACAATGCTTGCATCTTTCCATTGCGTTTGAATATCCGCATGTCGCCGCGTTCAGAAGTCTTCCGATTGATGACATCGCAGTCCCAATACCAGGTGAATTCATGAATGCGCGCGATCACGTGATTGTTAATGACGTCGCCAACTCTTGGTTCGGCGTCACGATAGATCCGGTTTTCACGGATGCGTTCCGACAACTTCAATAAGAAGTTGGAAACTATTTCTTGTATCGCCACATTTGTTCAAGGCGAACCTTCGCGATTGCCGTACTGTAATTCACCAGTCCGGGATCTTGCTTAGGATCGCCTGCTTTTATGTTGATCAAAATACATTTGATCGGCCACTGTTTTGCAAATGCATTCGACGGTTTTTCTTCAACTTCCATCTTAGGATTGCCGGTGCAAGCCAGGCAGAAATCTTCGAAGTCGGCTTGTTCCTGACGATCCCGTTCATAGAAATCTATCGGCGGACGGATAATAACTTGTGCAATCCGACTACCAAGATGGGCTTTCCAATCCGGAAGATCATGCATGATCACCCGCATTTCAGCAATACACCCGGCATTGGAAACCAAACTCTGGATGAATCCCGAGATGCCGATGTCGTCTTCGTACTTGTTGAGCAAGATCAAATCTCTGCCGGTCGGATAACTCCAGCCGCAAAGGTTGATCATCGCCAGCAATGCGTCTTCTTTCATCATGGTTTTTGCCGCGCCCGCAACCAGGATTCAAAGCGCCCGCTGATCTTCGGCCGAAGTTCTTCGCCTTTGCTGAATATTAACAGCAAAGTCTCCGGTTTGCCATACGGTATAACCGCGGAAGCAAGTTGGCGATTGCGTTTGAAATAACCATCGTATATTTCCCACAATACTACCAACTCTTCCGAAGTCAAAGCCGGTTCCTGGCGCAACCAGAACTCGATCTTCGGCGGCCAGACAGCTTTCAACATGGATTTGAAACTATCCATCGTGCCATGAGCAAGAACATAAGCCGATGGCAGCCGGATCTCAGTGAACATCTGCTTGTTAAGCAGATACTTTTCACAGAATCCGACCAAGTTATATTGTTTTTCCCGTTCATACAACATGAACAGAAGCACGATAGAATCTTCATCCATGTTATTCAAGTGAGCCAAAGCAACTAAGGCGTCTTTATCCATAGGTTTTTGGTTTCATAACGATCGAGTTTCAATTGATTGTGTGCGATTTGTACGACACCATTTAAATGTTCGATCATTTGTTTGCGTTTAATCTCATCGACCTTTATGCCAGTGCGTTCAACTGCGGCAACAATGTCTTCAAGCGAATAACCTTTGTCGTAAACAACATGTTCGACGAAGGCTGAGAACATTGTTTCTTTTACTTCAGCACAAGGAATTGTTTGCAGCCGTGTCGCCATCCGGATGAAAGCATACTTACGTTTCCAGATGAACGGTTTACCAATGGTATTCCAAAAATACCAGATGGTAACTCCGGCATGGATCCATGCCAAATTTAAACCAACATGGAAAACTCCACGAAGAATTACATAAGTAAGGTTCCAGCTCATCAGGATAAACCAAAGTTTTGCCGGAGTATAATACAATCGTTCGGCAAACCAATAGTCATTGGAACACGGCGGCCGCGGCGGGAACATGTTCGCTTTGAACTGAAGCCAGTTAATCTTCTTCAGAAGATTCGAAAGTTTCATCTTGGCATTTCTGGCACATGCCAGAGATCTTATATTCCTTGACACTCAATATGTCATGGAACGATTCAGGATCTATCCCGACCTTGCAAATCGGACAGACCTTATTGGCAACGTCTTCGCGGACATTAGGAAAAAACTTTTCAACAATATCGAAATTCATTTAACCACCCGGGACTTCGGCAAGAAAGCTATTGGCATAGCTGGTTCTTATCTTGAATCCCAAGGTTTTTACATAACGTTTTTCCGCGGCAATGTCGAACCCATGACCGCGCTTTAACTTGCAGATGTACACTGACAGCAAGCCGCCCATCTTCAATGCCCGGTAAGAAGCCTGATAGAACCGGGCCCGGTCGGCAAAGTTCATCAAGTCCAGGACCGCTTGGGACAAGATGACATTCACCGAACCGGCTTTCAACGGAAAGACCCCGGTAATATCATGGTTCATCCAGGCAACAGAAGACTTTCGCATGCCTTCAAAGGCGGGATCCTTGACTCCGAAGCCGGCATCGGGCCAAAGATCCATGCCAATCGCCAGCTCAAAGCCGCGCTGGATTGCGATATTGCAGTCCGGCGAAGCGCCGCATCCGGCATCAACCAATACCCCATAGCATTTGGAGTTAGGCACATTGCACAATGCGGTTGACTCAAGGCCATACCATTTATTTGGCGGCGCGTCTTTGAACTTTCTTTCTAGCGCCCGCCGGTACATGTATCTGCGTTTGCGTCCCGACATTCGAAGCTGTTCCAGATAGATGAAATCATCATGTTCATGGAAAGGATCGAATGTAAACCGGTTGAACGCAGGTTTGATCCGGGCTCGGTTAGGTTGTCCGGGACAAGAAAACGCTTCTTCGGTTAAGATACTTAATAGTTTTTTATTCATAGTGTCATCAATCCGCGCGGAAAGAACGACATATCCGGTAGGAGATCATATTGCATCGACCATTTATTCCCAAAGGCAGAAAACATTTGCGCGCGCGCGTCTTCGGATTGTTTGGCTTCAATGACAACGATACAATCTTTGTCAAAGGTCCGTCCGCCATACGCATGTGCGTGATTCTGCCCGAACGAGAAATAGAATTTCTTGAGTTCACCGTTGCCTTTGCCGACACAATGTTTGCAACGTACGCGCCAGCCGCCGCAATTCCGTTGGAAGAATCCTTTAGCTACGGGGACCATGACTCCGCATAAAAAACACTTACCCGGGTATTTATTTCTCATCTTTTTTCGGCATCAGCCGTTGCATTACATCATCGTGGGCGAAGATGATATGCTTGGGCGGCACCGGACAAGTGAATATCCGTTTGAACGCGGACAATTTAAGGACGACAACATCCCCAGTTTCCGGATTAAGCACCATCACACCTTTGGTAAGATACTTTTTCTTGCAAGCATCGCAAGGTTCCGCGGTCAATGTATGCATTTCGAACGTATCTTTCAACCGGCGGTCCATTAAAATCGTCCCGTTTTCTTTGTGGCAGATGGGACATAAGCCCATCGACACATATGATTTGTCACTCATAATAATAAATTCGTGCGGGATACGACAATGTCTTGAAGACAATCATCAAGCTCAAGCATATCGCCGTCCGAATAATAATAATTGCCGTCGTGCTCTTCAACCACGTAAAGAGCAAACGGCGTATTCCAACGCAACACTGAATCGCCAACGTAAATTCCCACGCCATGCTTGTCATAGAACCCGGTGAAGATAGGATCAGACATTGATCGAATCGATCAAGGCAATCAGCGTCGGTCGATCCTTATTGATGAACGCCGTTGCCAGATCCTTTAACTTCTGCTGATTGATCTGAGCCGCCAATGTTTGACCCACCCGGTCATTCTTACGATTCAATGGCCGCACCAGCTTCTTCATACCCGAGAACGCGGAATAGGATTCAATCGTTCCGCCATGCGTCGCCGGCTTAACACTGACCGGAGAGATGCTGAAGTACAATCCGCGGATCTCCTGCCGACTGCAGAAGTAATTCATTCCGCCCAGTTCGTAGCGCAATTCCAACCGAAGTTGGTTGGCTTCACCGACCTTTGCTGCCTGTTCCGGAGACAACGGAATATATTCTTTCAAGTATTCGTCTTGGGACAAACGTTGCATTGACATAGTTTTTTAGCCAGACGTTAGTCGAGGCTGATTAAATTGCGATCACGGCATTGAGTCTTGATAACGACATCGACCGGAACAATGTACGGCTTCGCTCCTTCGATATGCCACACATCACATTGTTTCCCGTCCGCCCACAAAGGGCCGATCGCATCGCAAGCATCGTATAAATTATCGAAGACAGCCAATGCATGCGGCGCCGGAAGTTCAGTCCGGATCTGATAACGAGGATAAGGTTTGTCAGACATAAGTGTAAATGGGAAGTCAACTTCCCAAAATTAAATTACCCGCAAGCCGCGGCAAGCATAACTTATGCTTTCCAACTCTTTACAGCCCAAGGAGAAACCTTTTGAACAACATTCTCCCGAGGAACAAAAATATTCAAAGCCGCGGCAAGCATAGACCAATAGGTATAAGATAATAAAGTTTTAATAATCATATAGGTTAAGTTATAAATACGTAAGAATCAAGAAACATATTCTATTAAAACAGCATATATTGGAATAAGTAACATATTAAGTCATGGTTTTTGAAAACGTCAAGACATGAAATAGGGAATATAAAGCTAAGATTCCCAGACAGTATCATATGACGTTAAGATTAAATGAACCCACGTGTGGAAACTTAAAGCTACCGGGCACTCCTTAAGAGTAGGAAACAAAAACAAAAACAAGTAAACAGGCAAGAACAATAAAAAGGAAAAGAAAACAAAGGAAATAAAGCTAATAAGAACATGAGAGAATGAGATGTCAACAATCAACGACGCCGAAATATCGGAGACAATGATGCAACTTTTTATAGTTGCGCAAATTATCTTTACGATAAAGCAACTGGGCCATATTCAGCGCATGATTGGTCCAGTACGTAATGTCGGCGCTGTAGCGATCTCTCATATCTTGAGGCTTACATACCTTCAAGAAGTCTTTATATTGTTCTATTTTCTTCATATCTGAGCTTAAAACTGACTCCAAGATCATCAAACGCTTCTCTTCGATGACGAACATGATCGTCTCGAGTTGTTGATCAGTCATTGACATAGCGTGTGCCGCGGGCTAAACTATAAATAAGATCAATCAATATGCTATACACCTTCGTGATGGCCAGAGGATTGAGCTTATTTAAGAGACCCGCCCGTTTGTAATGGATGGAAGCTATACACTTTCGTGATGGCCTTAACCCAAAGCAAACTTAATTCAATAGAATTTACCCACCACATTCGACAATTGTGGTTTTAAATGTTTATCCGCCACACTTTTTAACTTAATCCGACGCCTGTTCACGCGCCGGCGCCAGCTCACCTCAACACCTGATCAGGTATTGCGACCGAAGGGAGCTGTATTTTTTAACACTGCCAGTGTAAAAAGAACTTTCGTAACGGGGTACGTGGCTGAGATCAGGGCTCAATCGCATTCTCGGCCAAGGAAAAAAGCACGCATTTCAGCGCGCTTCATTTCCTCCAGCCTTGCCAACGTCAGCAGGTGAGCCACGCTGCCTTGCTGCGTTGATAGGTGTGTGCAACAACCTACTTACTTCTGTTCATCGACGTACACCATCGCGAAACCCCAAGGCATCTTCTTGCCAGCGGCGATCTTAGCGGTGCGGGCTTCGCTGTCCTTTGCCTGAGACAAATGGATGGTCTGACCGCTGAACAGTTCATACTTGATCGGAGTTTCTTTCTTCGTTGCGGCGTCATACTGAGCGCGCAAGACAACGTTTAAAGCGCCGTTCTTTTCAAAAACGGAACCGATGATGACGGATTCGCGGTCTTTCTTCACTTGAGAACCTTCGGTCATAACGTGTATCATTGCCATAAGTTTGTTGAGGCGCCTTGTTGAGGCTGCCTGATTATTTTATCCCAGCCTTTAAGTCGCTGAGGGAAACTTCACGAGAAAACTCGTGCATGCCGTTGGAGCAGAACACTTTGTAGTCGTGTTGAGACACCCAACGTTTGCAGCCAGGACACAATTTGAGTGTTTGGCCGCGGAACCTGAAACCTTTGTCGAGCTCAACCTTAAACTCTTGAAGCGTTTCAGCATCAACTTGTTCGGTCACTGAGATCCAATGTAGCGCAGACATACTTAGATCCAACCAAGCATCGCACCAACGATAAGGCAGATGCCGAAGATACCGAACATGCAGTACATTGAAACAACTACCTCGCGTTCGGACTTGGTCCGAGCACGATACTCTTTGTAAGTTTCGAGCTGTTGCTTTGCCATGGTATTTGTATTTACATTACTACCCACGAGAGCGACTTTTGATTCTGAGGACTGGTCAGATTAAACTCTCTCACCGTCTGTCGAGAGAGAACTTTCGTGCAGGAGCGAAGCGACAGATACGTTGAACAGATCTGGCAAGTGTGTGGGTGGGGTGTGCGTATGCAGTAGTGTGGCGTGGGCAGGTGTAGTCTATTTACTTAGTAGTATATATATGTTGTAGTATGTTTATTTATTTATTGTTTGTTTATTTATTTATTCCCCCTTTCTGTTTTATTCTATTCTTTTTATGTCTCTCAAGCCCCTTTGCGCAAGGAAAATTTTTTCCAGGATGTCTTCTTTTCTCAAGCCCTTCGCGTGGGACAATTTTTTTTCCAAAAGGCTTTTCGAAAACGGATAGTTGTCTATAAGTCTCGGCCCGGATGCTACTACTTCTTCTAAATATTTAACATATCAGAGATCGTCGCGAGCATACCTGTCAAGATAGGCATAGCCTGGTAATATCTGGGCATAATAAAAACACCACCCTTTTGGGGGTGGTGGTAAAAACGTTGCGCGCTTTGTTTATTCGACGGCACTTCATAGCAAGGGCAGAAGCCGGAACGGCGACTGGCGAAGCCATGTTCGCTTACCGTCTTGAACGATATGGATTTGAATCTGTCCTATGGTTGCCAAGATTGTCTGAATCACAATCCCGGGCCACATATTCCCCGCGGCAAGATTTTTCTTTATCTTTCCGCCAGGCGTCTGATTCCCAATACTTCCGTAGATCTGCCGGTGAATGCAGATCAGGTGGCGTATTGTCCATTTTTTTCACAACGTGTTTTTTACCGTTGCGTACGCGCAGCATAGCATATCACACATTAAAATACAATTAACGTCCAGATCCTTTGATCGCGGTTATGATCAAAAGAACCAGGAGAATGAATGCGATGCCAATTGCTGGAGACGAATCGATCAATGCTGCGGGCGCTGGCGCGGGCGCGGAACTCTGGCATACTGACTCCGCGACGACGGTTACGCTTACGGGAACGGCAATTGAGTCAGCCATTAGAGGTAAGTTTCCTTATAGGCGGCCCGCAACCGACGTACCGCGCGAAGGATATTGAACACTACATAGCCGCTACATATCCAGGCGGTTATCGCGAGCCAATCGATCGGGCCGAACATTTCCTGGTAAATGCGGAACGCCCGCAGGATCCACATGATCAGGAAGATAAACCCGCCGGTGGCGCCGGCGTAGCCCCAGATGACGAGAGTATGGTTTAAAAAAATTTTCTTTGTCATATTCTTGTAAGTAAGATGCAGGCGCCGCTGATGCATAGTAACATTCCGCCGATCAGATCCTGGACTGACGTGAACTTCGATAGCCCGATCTGGACTGCCCCGATCAACAGTAGCAGTAGCCCGGTCCAGGCGAATACCGCTTCGAAAATTTTATTCATGGACTTTGATTCTTTTAGGATCGATCACGCCTTGGAACAGAACCTGGGGGCCCGGATCCCGGAGCCATTGTTCCAGGTCCAGCCCGCGGCAATCGATCTTTAACAGTATCAGCCCGAACTTTAAGGCGATCTTTTTGTCCGGTGTCATGAACACGAATCGCTTCTTCGGCTTCAGCCCGGACTGGGAAATGTCATCGATCGATTCATCGAACTCAACGGCGTGGTAAAAGGTTCTCCTTGTGCCTTTATACGGAACGGTCGGCAGGTTTTCATTGCGGCTCGGGCAGATCAGCATCTGGATGTTGCCTTCATTCTGGACCATTACCCGGCCGCATTTGCAGATCTTGTTCATTTCTTTTTGGATTTCTTTTCCGCCAATAACGATGAGTTTTCTTTCGGCCTTTTCAATGTCCGGGTGAGATAACCTTCCGCTTCCAGTTCGTTTAGCTTCTCGACTTCGAAGTCGAAGATCTTCTCGCAGATCGTGTACATTTCCGACTGTTCGAACAAGATGCACTGGACGCGGCGCGCGTATTCGTTGGTGAAATACTTCTCGCCGTCGAAGTTGCCGGCGTTCACGACTTGGTAAAATCCCTGGCGCATCGGCAGTGTTTCGAACTTTGTTTTCTTGAAGACACTAAAAATGGTTCCTCTTAAAAAATTATTCATGTTTTACAAACATCTTATCCAGGTTCATCGCCGCCAGCAATTCTTGGTGTTTCTCCATGAATTCGATGATGTCGTTCATTGGATAGGTTTTTAAGTTTGCGATTTCGTTTCCGCGCAATCCCTGGAAGTCTGACATAAACCCGACGATATGGTCCCAGTCCCGCCGGAGAACGCCTTCCCCGAAATACCCGGTGCGGTATTGGCAACTCAGAAAATGCGACAGGATCATGCTGACTTTGTATTCATCGGACTTCCGCGAAAGGCGGCACTTGGTATTTTTGTTCAGGTAATCGGAGCAGGCGTCGCCGCGGATTCCCAAATCGTGATAGATATTCGTTGCCTGGAAACATTCATCCCATGGCCAGAGAATCTTATGACACCTGTAGCAGCGGAAGATCCCGCCGCGGGAACACATGGTTGATAAAGTCTCAATGATCGGAAGATCGTGAAACTTCCATAACAGATTCGTGAACCGGCTGCTCAACTTTTCAGTGTCGAAGTTCAAGAACAAGATATTTATTGTTGAAGATCTGCGGCGCGCCGGCCATGGAATGATCCAGCTCATAAATTTGGCCAGAGATCGTCAGAGAATAGGATTGGTTTCTTCTCTTTTATCTGGCCGGCTTCGAAAGCGATCTTAGCTGCGTCCGTGCGGCGGTAAAACTTCCCGTCGGAGCCTAAGAACCCTTCCTGTGCGTCGACCAACGGCAACTTTATCCCGTAATTTTTGATCATGTCCTGATCTATCAGGGCGTGGTTTTTTCCGGAGTACAACTTTCTTCGATACTCTATGGCCGCGGAGCTTATTCTCATGTGTTTTTTTGGGTAGGTACTGGTCATACGCTTTTCGCGCGTAGTCCATCCTGCCTTTTAATAACGAATCAATGATATTTTCGATTCGCGAAGTCTCTTCTTCGTTGATCGACTGGATCATGTCGGCTGTCACGAGCTTCCCGTCCAGCAAATCATGCATGGCTTGCTTTCCCGGGAGCGTTAAAGTGTGGCACAGCTCGTGCAAAATGTTTTTTCTTTGCTTCTTGGCGTCTTGTTTGAAAAAACACGGGTAAATTGACAGCTCCATATCCTGGTATTCCTTGCGGAAAAAGATTTCCGCGGCTTTATTCTCGTCGTCCTGGTCTTTTATGACGACGGAGCGGGAATGATACATGGTTTGGAACATCCAATCGAACGCTTCGAGCAAATCTAATATCTTTGATTCGGATTTTTTACTCATTGTTTGTTCTTTTTGAATAATAGTACGGTGCTTGATATCACTAAAATCGCTCCAATGGCTTGGTTAAGCGTAATTGCCTGGTGAAGAACCACGAAAGCGAGCACCAATGCGACGGCAATCCTGATATATGATGATAATCCGGCGTCAGAAGCTTTCAAATATCGCAATCCCTGGTACATGAAGACGTAAACCAGGAATGTTGAGACAAAACCCAGGAAAAATATGTATCCCCAACCCGATGCTGGCACACTGGAGAACGATATTCCCGGATTCTGGATCAAAGCCATCACAACAGATGAGGTAAGAAAGCTATAAAACAGAGTTGTCATCGCCGGAATGCGCTTTGAAAGACGGCGGGCACTGATCATCAGCATTGCCATGGTGATTGCCGCGCCAAATATCAACAAACATCCGACGGGATTCACGACAAAGCTTGAAGTTGACTTCATCGCGATCATCGAACCAAGAATCCCGAGCCCGGCAATGGCAATATCGATTTTTCCCAGCTTTTCTTTCAGGAAAATTGCTGAAAATGCCAATACCCACAGTGGCCAGGTATGATACAGGATCAAAGTCAGCGGAATATTGGCCAATGCCTTGATGCCATACCAATAAAACAGGGTATGCACTGCCATTATGAGGCCCTGGCCGATTACGGCGGGCAGATTCGCGCGGGATACGCGCAACTCAGCGCTCTTTCCGATGACAATCATGAATCCGGTCAATAAAATTGTCGCGATCCAGAACCGGAAGCTCAATAATGTGATCGGCGAGACCGATAACGTCATCAGCAGTACCCCGACGACTTCAATTGTCGCCAGGGAAACGCGCATTGCGACCATATACAGCCATCCTTTCAAAAAATTTGTCATTATTTTCCATTTCCCAGCAGAAATCCCGGATTTACTGCGAGATTTTCCGATAAGGTCTTATCATTTGGCATGATCAGGTATGGTAAGAAGACTTCGTGTGTCTTTACCATTTGGGTTTCGATCAATGCCATCTGTGCGTCGATCCAAACTTTCAAAATGCGCCAGGATACGCGGACCGCGGCTTCCTGGGAATCATCAACGCGCTTATTCGACTCGCGCTGCTTGATCAGCACGCTCATTACCGGCCGCCAGTCCGCGGGAAGACGGAATCCCATATCTTTTCCGTTGACCGTGATCTTAAATGATAATGCCGAGACCAGATGCGACTCTTTGTCGTACTCTGTCATGATTGCCTGGGCCCCGTGTGACGACAAGGCGCGGGAAATTTCACTGCAGGTCTTATCCGGATCGATTTTGGTAGTGTAGTTTAATAAAGGCATAGTTTTATTCCCGTACGTAGGGAACGATTATTTAGGAAGTCGACTTCCTACCAGCGCTCTTCCAATAGCGGCAGGTACTTCCGGACTTCCTTACGGTCAGACTCTTTCTCGTTCTCCGGCAGGTCGTTGTACTTCGTCGCGCACTGCCGCTCCCATCGCTGTGCCAAGCTGGGAGGAATCGTCATCGACCCATTCGGATTTCTTTTGCAGCAAGAGAACAAATACTGCATCCAGCGCGCCCAGCGATCATGTTCCAGGTCCGCTCCGGCTTCGATAAACTTAATTTGTTTTGGTTCCATTGATAATTTCCTCGACCAGTTTCCTGGTGCGTGGATGTAAGGTCATTTTACTTCCGTTCGCTTCATACCACTTACGGGTTTCCAGATACGGGTCATCCGCCGGAGACGTGTACCCCTGGGCGCGGCCGGCCCCGACCCAGTCGCAAACCATCTCGATTACATATTCGCACGGCATCTCCAGGACCTTGAGGCCGCCCTCATCTTCCGGCAACATCCACCACTGCCAATGATGCTTGTTGCGTTTCTGATGCAACAGCCAGGAGAAGTCAAACTCAGGATCGCCGGTATCGGTCGCTTTGTAATACCCGGTCTTATCCCGCCCGGTAGATCCGGCGTCCGCTTTCCTTCCGAAGTAATTCCCGTAGGGAACGAACTCATCAGGCAAGACTTTGGACAGATCATGCGTCAGGCCGCGCCAATATATTCCTCTCTTGAAACATTCCAGCATTACGAACCATTTGTGCCGCCAAAGATACGAGCAATTTTTTAAAAAGTATTTCAGTTTCATAATTATTTGAAGATATCAATGCCAAGCGTTTTGGCAAACGTCAGCATCATGATGAAATAGTTGGCGCCGTCCAGAAAGTCATTGCAGAACGGCTCGCTATTCGATGGGGAGCGCTCACCGGTAAGGATGAAGTTTGTGATCCGGGAGGTCTTCTTGTTCACGTCAGTCATCATCGCCGCCATTGCCGCGCGCTCTTTAAAGTATGGCGCGAACAATTCATCGGACTTATAGAAATTGGCAAATGGATTTGCGCCCGGTGAATAATCCTTGTTCTTGATGGCAGTGATGGCGTAAGCGCGATCGTGGCATTCTTTATTGAGCTGCATGAATTCCTCATGCGTCATTTTTATTAGTTCCGACATAGGTTATCTGGATAGATGTTCCAGGCCAAGGGATCTCGAGGATGAGGAAGAGCAATATTTTTTATTATGCTTTTCCAGGTCCTTGATCCTTTGGCGCAAATACGTAACGTCCGCGTAGGCGAACCACATCAGCAATATTGGGAATGTTATCAAGCAAGCGAAGGCCATCGGCTGAAACCCCTTGGCTTCAGTTATTAGCATTCCTGGTCCGTTTACCAGGACGAACGCCAACAGCAGGGTGTACGCGATCGCGGCGCTTAGGTAAAGTTTCTTCATCGATTTTGTATATCTTCATTAGGCATTCCGTCTTGGCCTTTTCGACGCAAGGCCGGCAATAGGGATGCTCTTCGATATCAGGATCGATCATCGGCCACCAAACTACTGCAGGTTGGCCGCAGACACAGCACTTATAATCCTTGGCATAACGTAATGTTTCTCCCATATCAATGATCCCATCCGCGCTTTTTCCGGTACTGGCGGTCGGCATCTTCAATGGCCTTGCCCCAGAACATGATTAGAAACGGGATGAAGCTTACTGCGAAAACGATGGCGAATAAAATGAATGGCAATACCGTGATCACGACGACCGCACCCAGGGCAAAGATTAACAACTCCACCAATATCTCGATCATCGTTCCAACTTCTTGACGGCAAGGTCACAGAATTTTGCCAGTGATCGGTACAAATACGTATCCGTCTTCCCGTCGCCACAAGATACTCGCTTGGCCAGAGTCGCGATCTGGTGCAATTGGTAAGCCAGATCTTTGTCCGGCGCTTTGCTTAAGGGCTCGGCATCCTTTTTCATCAGCTTGATGAATTCTTCCAGCTCGATGACGGCGTATGCTTGTTCCATCAAAGCATCGGGCTGGCGCGGATCGCGGAAAACCAGGGCCCACTTGTCCGCATCCCAGTTCCCGCGCTGCGCTTCGATCTTGGTTTGGTCAATCCATTCCAATATCCGGATCGCTTTTTGGTTCTTGGCTTCCACTTGGAACGGGCAGGAGGTGGACAAGTCTCCTTTATTGATCCCGTTCCCGGAACCCAGGTTCTGCCGGGCGGCGAATCCGCGCCGGAGCAGAACTGATTGGATGTGCTTTTCAAATTCACTGCCTTTTTTTTGAGCTTTGGTTTTCATCAGATTGGTTTGTCCCAATTGAATTCTCTGCCGAAGTGCCCCCATTGGCAGACTTCTTCAAACAAAACATTGTCCAGGTCAAGCGCCTTGCGGATTCCCGCCGGCGTCAAGTCGTAACCTTTGATCTCTTCGGTGCTGCCATCGATCGTGACATTGGCCATGACCGGCTCGGCTTTCCCGATCGCGTAAGCCAGCTTCACCAATACTTCGCCGGCTTTGCGGTCTCGGAGATAGGTCATTGCCAACTTTCGCGCCATATACGCGCCACTTCGATCCACTTTTGTATAGTCTTTCCCGGAGAACGATCCGCCGCCGACGGGAATGTTCGGTCCGTAATTATCGACAATGATCTTGCGGCCCGACAATCCCGAGTCCGCTTCGAACCCGCCCTGGTTCCAATCGCCTGCAGGATTGATGAAATATTCTTTAGCCGGGATCAAAGCTTTGACCGCAGCTTCAAGTTCATCATGTGGAACGTTCTGGAATGAAGCGACCACGCTGACCGGCTGGCCGTGCTCGATCGTGACCTGGGTCTTCCCGTCATAGGGAAACTGTTTATAAAGATCCATGCATAATTGCCGGGCAAGGTTGTATTCGAGCGGCATGAAGTTTGGCGTCCCGGTGCAGGCATAACCAACCATGATTCCCTGGTCGCCGGCGCCTCCGGTATCCACGCCTTTGGCGATATCCGGACTTTGGCGCACCACATTCCAAAGAAGTTCAAATTTGTAATCGCCGAGGATCTTCTTGATCACGTCCTTGGCGATGATCAGGTCGGCATTCGCCTTGGTGGTTACCTCTCCGGAGATATAGATCTTGCCATGGCCGCCCATCACTTCGAGCGCTACTCGCGATGCCGGGTCCAGCGTCTTGTATATATCCAGGAACGAATCCGCGATCCGGTCGCAAAGCTTGTCCGGATGGCGAGGGGTAACAAATTCAGCAGTTTTCTTAACCATAGTTTATAGTTTAGTTTTGAATTATCGATCGCTCTTTCTTCGCGGAACCTGCCGCAATATCCCTGGACGTCGCAGTCGCAGATCTCACCGCGCGCGATGTACTTTTCGAACAAGGGGCAACGGTTGTAATATTCGCAGACGATT
>Ga0172381_10003496_pt1 | contig 16608 bp, 11 predicted proteins | sample Leawel6488metaG_FD_119754 | JGI IMG/M metagenome (GOLD analysis project Ga0172381, IMG submission 119754) | Leachate microbial communities from a municipal landfill in Southern Ontario, Canada - Leachate well 64-88 metaG | ecosystem: Engineered > Solid waste > Landfill > Unclassified | place... | reverse complement strand
CGGCACGCCATAGTCACTTGAGGGAGTTGACAGTGATTTGCGATCCTGCCGGTAAATTATAAGTACAGCGCCTGCTATTATCGTTAGAAATATCTTGATTATATGTCCATATGAATCCCAGACCAGAAGATTACTGAAAATCCCATGCGATTCGGAGTGCGGCGTGCAGACGAGTGCCAGCATTGCAGATATCAAACCGATACTGATTACAGAAAATTCAATACCGGTCGGGATTTTTTTATAGGAGATTATTAGCAATAATCCAATCGCCGTTGCGAACAGGAGGATTTCCGGAATAAAATAACTGAGAGATGAATAACCTGACATAAGCGAATATTATAAAATGACCGCTGTGCTAAACATTTCAAGCATCCGGATGATACCACTTTTCAGGATATTTAATAAAAATCCGGGAAAAAGACCAAGCAGTATAATGACAATCAGCAGGATTACCACGACAAATATCTCGTTAGTTTCGAATTTTACGTGATCAGATACATTAGGTTGATTAAAGATCATTCGACTGAAAAGCCGCAGGAAAACAACGAAATTCAAGAGCATCCCTATCAGGCTGAGGATAACAATCGGTGCCATTCCCTGGGTCTGAAAAGCGCCCAGCATTGTCATAAAACGGGCGAAGAAATCCGAGAATCCCGGCATCCCGAGACCAGCCAGCAGTGCCAAAATAACAATTGTCCGTGTCCCCGAGGAGGATTTGAAAGCATTGCTACCACTCGGGATGACTTTTTTAAAAACGATTAACAGTAAGCAAATCAGACAGGCATGGCTAATTGCCATCAAAAGCGCTCCGCTCATACCGGTCAGGGCGATAGGAATATTCGATGCGGTGCTGTTAGTTATAGTCGCCAGACCAATCAGAAAGATGCCAAGTTGCTGAAGTGAGAGATAGCCCAAAATGCGATCACTATCCGTACTCCCCAGGGCACAAACTGCGCCGTAGAGGACGTTGAGCAGTCCCCAAATTCCGATTCCCAGTGCCAGGGTATTCGTAGCAACCGGGAGCACCGGCGCAATAATGCGAATCAAGCCAAAGCAACCGATTTTAGTCATTACGCCGATAATCAACATGCTGACGCCGACCGGCGTGTTTTTAATAATCGGTATTAACCAACCATGAAACGGAAAGAGGGGAATCAGGAGTGCAAAACCGAAAAAAAGAATTGCGAAAATGATATACTGAGCGCTAACTGATAGAGTGACACCGGAGACTAACTCCGTCAAATTGAGAGAATGGAGGCGGTTTTCATAAAATAGCAGAATTATTCCCAGCAAAATAAGGATATATGCCAGCAGGAAAAATATTCCCACCCGATTGGTCAGGCTGGCATTGTTGCCTTCACTCCAAAGACCAATCATCAAATAAACCGCAAAGAAAGCAATCCCGAGAAGGACGAGAAACAGGAACAGGTTTATCGCTGAAAATATCCCAATCAGACCGATGTCGAGTGTCAGCAGGAGTACGAAATATTCTTTAACCCGTTTTTCGTTTTTCCATGAAATAAAAACACTCAGAAAAACCAGCAGGGCAGTCGTGATGAGAAAAACCAGGTTTATACTATCGACGCCTAAGTAATAGTCAATCCGAAGAGCCGCGATCCACTTGATGCGTTCTGAAAATTGTAAGGCAGTCTCGAGTGGATTGAAGTTAAACAGAATTTCGCCGGCGATCCAGCATTGCACTCCGCTGACGATCGCCGCGGCGGTTTTTATTATTCCGGTCTTCTCACGATTGGTCAGGGTAATAAAAATCAGACCGGCGAGTGCGATCAGTAAATTGACAGAAAGTAAATGTTCGGTCATAAATTTGCCTCCGGGATTGAGCCTTAGATGATACAGATAACTATTATAATTAATAAAATCAACAGAACGATTCCGCTAATGTTTAAAAATTTTGTCGACTGAGCTCTCTGAAATATTCTGTCAGTCAGTTTTGCGGGAACGTTTTCAAGTTTGGCCAGCCGCCGGGCGCAACGTTCGTTGAGGCGGTTGAGATAAGTCGTACTGCGCAGGAATAATTTAACTGCTCGTATGCCGCAAGCCGGGATCAGAACCGAATCAAATCCGAGCAACTTACTGGCGAATTTACGGACGACAACCGCCAGCGGCTGAACGATGCGATTGCGCATAAATTCGTTTATAATAATTAATTGTCGTCCGAGAGCGCTAGTATTTGAATAATTAGTCAGGATAAAACCAAATGCCATCCCCGTTACTACGGTAGCCGCGTAGATAATTATTGAATTAATTTGGCTTAGACTATAATCCGGCAAGCCGCTTTCTACAGGTTGGATTACATAAAGGTACATGTCCCTCAATTGAGTGGTAAGCGGATTGAGAACCGGCAGAGTGAAAAATGGGTATAGACTCTCCACGGCTATAATAGCGATAATCCAGTGAGTTAGCGTCGCAACCGGAGCATTCTTTCGTCTGCGCGGTTTATAGGCGTTAGTGGTCAGGAATAATCTGAGCATCACTGCGCCGTTCAGGAAAAAGATCGCTCCCAGTAATCCGATTGTGAAAGCCAGAAAAGTTGAACCGGCTCCTGAATTAACGAAGATTGCTTGAAGGAGCAGAAAGCGAATATTAAAAGCCAGAGTGAGCGGCAAACCGATCAAATTGAACCAGATAATTAGGCGGATCGGCAAATTGATTGAGAAACCGGACGGCTCGCTGGTCGCGTTGAAGTCACGAATCAGAACAATCAGCAGAACATCGACGATAAAAAATACAATCAATAAGAACACGCTGACCTGGACGGCGCCCAGGCCAATCGTCATAAAAAGCAAGCCGATCTGAACTATCGTATTCAAACGCATGAACTGTCTGAAATCTGATTTAGTCAGATGAATGATCAGAGCGATGAGCGCGCTTAGCCCTCCGAATAAAATCAGTCCCTTCAGACAAACCGTCGGCAGAACCGGTAGCATTTTAATTAACAGAAAAACGCCGGCTGGCAACAATCCGCTAAATATTATAAAATCATCACTTAAGCGGGTAATTTGCCGGTTGTCCGGTTTTTCGCGAAAGGCGTGGTGTAATATCCTGAAAATTGCCGCCAAAATTATCATTATTCCCGGCCAAAATAATCGACCGGTAAAAATTGCTCCGGATTCAATGCTATCGAGAATTAAGTCGATCCGGAAGGTGCCGCTGATCGATAATAGAATAAATGTCGCTATTATTAACGACAAATGACTCGTGATTGTCAAAAAATCAGCCGTACGATTCTGTGATGGATTGTAATCATTCCTGATCAAAATCCGGTAAGCGCACATATCCAGCAATGCCCAGAACAGAAGCAATCCTAATAGGTCGTTGGTGATAAGTAATCCGTTAATGGCGAGAGTGGCGATTGAGAGATTAATCGAATTATCACGATAAGTATGAGGATCGAAGTAATTAGTGGATATCAGAGTTACAATTACCAAACTGCCCGCCGCCCAGAGCGCCAGCATCAACGCCGAAAAATTATTCAGAGTCAAAGAAATCAGAAAAGAATGGCTGGAAAATGTCAACCACGTATGTGAAATCGTCCGAACATAACCGGCATCGTTAATCAGACGAAGAATAACAAATAAACCAATTCCAACCAGACTTGAAAATATCAGCCCGGCGCCGGACAGCCAGCGATAATTAAGTAGGTATTTATCCCTCAGCCAGCAGGAAGTTAGGTAGGATATAATCGGTAATATCAGCAGTAGAATCATCAGAGTGTTCATATTAACCTCAATCTGCCTTGTCGTCTGGATGGGATGCGGGATTGGAAAGAAGTATCTTGAATGTAAAAATGATCGCCAGCAGGGTTTCCGCCGCCAGAATCCCGAAAATTAATATTATTGTTAGTTCATCAGCGGGAGAGAGACTTCTCAAGATCCGGGCGGCGGCTAAAAGACTGAGGATTATACCACTCGCCATTAATTGCAGAAAAACGATGACCGCCCGGCGGCTTCGATGGCTAATTATGCCATAACAGCCGAAAATAAAAAGACCGGCGCTGATTATTTGATATAGCATTAAATATTTCATTTTCTCTTTAAAAAATATCCAACTGCGCTGAAAATTATTACCAGAAAAATACCAAATAATATCAACAATAGAGAGATGTCGAAAACGACCGGTTTTAAAGAGATGCCGGAATCTCCGATTGTTGAAAATTCTTTAGGAACAATCAGATAAAAAGCTGCGACGATTAAAATAAAAAAAACGGCGCTCATTCCGGCTTCCGCGATCAGGACTAGCTTAGAGCGTGGCGTTTCCGGCGGGTCTTGTGATGGGATAATTTGGTTGCCATAGAGCATCAGAACATCGAGGAGTAGCATGAGAACCAGGTAAATGAATGCCGGCCAGGCGATTCCGAGTGTTAATAACAGCAGGAAAACGCCGGACTGTGCAACCAATCCGTACATTATGACCTTTTTTAAATCTGACTGCTTAATCGCAATACCCGAGGGTATCAGCGTTAAACCCGCCGCGCACCAGAAAATAACCGGCATCCAGTTGAATTCAGTCATCATAACCACCGAACAACCAGCGCGCCCAGCCATACTAAGATCAGCACCGGAACCTGGATTTTGAGATTAAAATTTAAAATTTGCCTGACGCCGAGGAGTGGCAGGCGATATTTGATTATTGAACACATACCGAAAACTAAAATAGATTTACACAGGAACCAAACTCCGCCCGGTAGAGATGCCAAACGACGGATTTCCCAGTCGGATGCCTGCGGCCAGCCACCCAAAAATAGGAAGACCATCAGAGCCGAAAGGGTAAACAATAACGCCGTTCGATTGAACTGCAGGAAGCTGCCAAACTTCGCGTGTCGTCCATTGTAAATTTCGGACGGCTCCTGAAATTCGAATGGTTGAAAGCCCTTATCGTTCATCCGCATCAGAATGACCAAATTCAATATATAGCTTATTGCAGTCAAAAAATGAAATGGCGACCGGAAAATATTCCAGCGCGGGATAAAACCCAACCAGAAACCGCCTTGTTTCAGCGATAAATCAGCAAAGTTTTCATAGCGGTCGGAAGAGATCACGATTAAAACCGTAATAAGAACCGGGATAAAACTACTCAGCAGACTTATGCCATTTTTTAAAATGCCCGCGGTACCAATTTCCGTATCCAGATCTTCAGCCGCGCTAATAGAGTTGATAATATTGAATGAAAAAGCAACAATCACCAGTAATAACCAAACCGGGAAATCGTCTAAAATCTGCATTTGGTACGGTAAAATCAACCAGAGCGCTAATAGAAAAGCGGTCTCGACCAGATTGAAAATCTGAATGGAAAATGGCGACGAAAGCCGGTCGCCCCGAAGATTTGACCTGCTTGTAGTAAAAAATTGACGGTAAGATCGGATTAAATTCGTTTCTTGTCCCGGAATATGAAACCGGTCGCTGAAGTAGCGCTGTTCGAGTACAATCAAGGTTGGAACGATTGCTATAAATGTCACCATCCAAAATAAACCATAGAGTATATTTAATCCCAAACCGATCATAATGCAGAACCTGTCGCTATCCAACCGGCTCGTTTCATAACGGCTCCATATTCGGTCTTAAGCCGAGACTGGCGATCAGCAAAGGAAGATCGCTCAGATCAAGTCCAATCGCCATCTGCCGCAGGCAAATGCCAATCTCATATAAAGGATTGGTCAAAATGAATTCGCAGGATTCGCGGCTACCGGCGTAGTTCATCTGGCAAGTCAGAGCCGACCAGGGCGTTTCGATAGTGGCGCTGGTATGACCTTTCGAAATGGTTGATAAGGAAACCCCGGAGTTGGACGATTCAGTCAGGTAAACCAAACGAGCGACGGCTTGTTTTATTAAATAAATAGAAATGAAAATTTCATCACAGCGCACTCTTAAGCGTTGCCAGCAAAAGCCGGTGCGTTTTTTTATAGGTAAAACCATCACACGGTCGAAAAATAAATATTGGTAAGATGAATAAGAAAAATCGTAACGATAATCGTAAGCAGTGCCGGTAGCTCGTCGATTGGGTCCGGAGTTGAAATTCAGCAAGCGATGCATAATCTGGTCGTCCATTCTCTGACAACGCGCGCGAACTATTCGGTTATTCAGGAGCATGGGTAACAATTCCTGAAAACTTAAACTAATCTGATTGGCAGTATTCAGAGCCTGCTCGCAAAAACCAATCGGCAAGACTTTCAAGCCTTTTAGTCCGCTGACAAATTCTTCCGGTGCCATATTTTTAAAAAGCATAGCCAGCAACCGACCGACCGATTCATATTGTTCCGACAGGTCTGATAGTATTTTATTCAAACCGATATTCAGGCTGAAAGTCGCCAGGCAGAAGATATATTCGGCAATTCTTAGATATTCGAAAAGAATAGTTCTTAGTAAATCGGTGGTTGGCGGGACTGTATATTTAGCATGTTTTTCGATGGTTAATATTTGCGCGTATCTGAACCAGAGCGAAAGGTAAGGGAAGACGCTGTTGTTAAAGCGCAGGGCGCTCGGTTGGTAGAGTTCGTCAATTGCGCATTTTATCCGTAAATCCGGACGACCGGATTCGATGGCGAGGTCATTAATAACCGCATCCAACAATTGAGTCTCGATACTCAATTTGGAATTATCGGCAAAGTGAAAATGTAATGGCACCCAGCGGTCACAATCTTGCGCGCTCATGCTTCTTCTCCGTGATTCTTGGAGCGGGTCGACTTGCTTGAATGACCCGCCTCTTGCCTGAGAAAATAGATGAAACCACTGCTCATGATCATAACGAATAAAATTCCGGCTAACGGATGGATGACTGATTCCCTGAATCCCAATTGTAAGGAAACCGCCAATGTGATGCTCGCCATGACGATCAAAATGACTATCACGATAAATTTGACTGAATATCGATCGAAGGCCGCAGGCGGTTTTGGCGAATTGTTGACTGCACCCGACTTTCGACCGGATTTAACCATGAAATTGCCTAAAAGCAAGAGCGTGACTAAAGATATGCCGACAAATAGAAATATTATAAAAACGGTGATTGTCATGGTAAAAAAACTGCCAGAAATTTACCAGCAGATTCGAGGAATGTCAAGCAATCCTATTAAATAGAGCGCGGAGTATTTGTCTTTTTGTAAACTCTGTCATAATTTCCATCCGTTGTCAAATTTCAAATCAGAGAGGTGAAATACATTGAAGGTTCAGTTTAAAAAAGAAATCGAACAGGTTGCGCGCTTACAGAATTACGGCGAGAAATCGTCCATCGAGGGTGTCGGAATAATTAAGTTACGTCGGTTTAATGACGATGGTGGTTCTTTCACTGAACTTAGCCGGATCGAGGATGGCATGTTTACCGAGGTGCCCGGATTTAAAATTGCCCAAATCAATTTCAGCGATATGGCGCCGCAAAGCGTCAAAGCCTTCCATGTTCATCGCCGGCAGACCGACGTCTGGTTCGTTCCGCCGGATAGCAAAATCCTGCTGATATTGGTTGACCTGCGAGCAGATTCGCCGACTAATGGCAATTTGATGCGCTTCGTGATTGGTGATTGCAATTCGCAGTTAATCGTCATTCCGCCGGGCGTAGCTCATGGGTGTAAAAATATAGGCCAAGAAAAAGCCTGTCTGGTTTATTTCATGGATCAACAGTTTTCCGTTGAGACCGAAAAGTGCGATGAATGGCGCCTGCCATGGGATCACTTCGGAGCTCAACTCTGGGAAGTCCGGAAGGGCTGAATTCCACCTGCAAAATCAATAGATTTTGCCGATCAGGAATATTTACTCCCCTGAAAAATTCAAAAGGGAATTAGCAATTATATAATCACTTTTTTGGTATTGGAATTGACAAAGACGACGGTTCCGAGTTCGTCATATCCGGTAAACAACTCTTCTTTCTCATGATTCAGGCTCTCGTCCTTGAAACCCAAAATCGTCAGCCCGGCGTCAGACGAAGTGCTGTTAATCAAAGATTTTGCGGATATATCCTCTTCCTGAATAATGATTTCGATATTTTGAGTGGTGATCGGCAGACGTCCCGTGGTGATCAATTCCTGTAAATTTCGCCTGGTTTCCTGATATTCTTCCTCTTTACATAGACTGAATATTTTTATGGCGCCGTTTTTCCATTCAGGATTACCCAGAATAATAAAACTCAGGAGTATCATCAGGTTGGCGTTTTCCGAATCGCTGGCTTTGATCCAAACGTGAATCCCATTCCGGTAATAAATTGGTTTGCGACTGGCGGCTAACACTAAAACGTCAAAATTACCGGCGTTTACCAGGTTATAATTATCGATAATATGGGGTAATTCCTCGGGATTTTCTTTATCGAATTCAAAAATGACCATATTGTTTTCCATGCCGGAAATTCCATGAATCTGGATCGCCTGGGCAATGGCGGTGGTGTAGCTGGGTGTGACAAAAGTATCGATATAGACATAATTCCCAACCTCTTCGCTGATCTGGATCAGTTTTTGAAGCAAAATTTTGGATTCCTTATAAGTCTTTTTTGAATAATAACCGTCGATCCGATGTAAATAAGTACCAAAGCCGTATTTATAGGAAATCCAGTTCAGAAACCGCAGAGCGGTATCGCGCTCGAAAGTGTCTTTCGATATACAAATTGCGCTCGGGCGCCATTCTGCAAAATCCTTCTTGCTGCTCTCTTTTTGTAAAAAGATCTGCAGGCCTCGATTCAGTTGGAAGATTGCATTGGCAAAAATCGCCTCCAGCCCTTTGCGCTCTTTGTGATGATAATTGAGATAAACATAGACGGCGATCATTAAAAGGATCGAAACCGTGGCGTATGGCATGCTGATCTTGAACATAATCCAAATCGAAAAGATGAAGCCGATCAGTGAGAAATACCAGCGCGATCGGAAAGAGGGCCGGTAAGATGGTGAAGTCCCGAAATGATTTAAGAAGGAGATCAGGCACAGCGAGCCATAAACCACCAGGAAAAACATCGTAATAACACTAGCCACGGAATTGACATTCCCAACGGCGACAAAAATTATTGCGATGATGCAGGTTAACAAAGAGGCATTAATAGGTTCATTATCGTTGATCCGTCCCATCGATAACCACTTGTTGACCTTTGAAAAAGGAAATGAATCATCGGTAGCCAGGGCCTGAAGGGTACGCGGCGCCACCATCACCGAGCCGATCGCCGAGGAAATCGTGGAAGCCGCCAGACCCAACGGAATAATGATTTTACCGCCAAAAGCAATCTTACTCATGATTAATTGATTGCCAATCAGGTCTTCGGGAGACGCCGAATGCGCCAGTTTATAACAAACGAAGAAATAAATTACCGCTCCAATCAAGGTCGCAGTAGTCGTTCCGCGCGGGATGCTTTTACCGGGGTTTTTCAAGTCGCCGGATAAACCGACTCCCGCCGTCATCCCGGTACAGGCCGGAAAAATTATAGCAAAGACCATAAAGAATTGGGCAGTATTGCGCATCTCCGCATTGGCCAGGTTGAATCCCAGTGTGGCCGCCTCGGGAGTTTTCCCGATGAAAAATAGGATTAGCGAGATGCCAAGCATCGCCACGACGCCATATAGAATCTTCACTCCCAGATTAGCCCCTTTTTTAATGACCAGAAAGGAGAGCGCCAACATCACGGGTATGCTGATGATCTGGCGCGGTAAAAGTATATCATAGCGCCGGCTGAACCATTCGAAGAAAAATTCGAAAGCCTCCGTAAATGCAATCACATAAAAGGCGACGCTGATGGCTTGTGAAAGAAACAAAGCGACCCCAATCGTCGCGCCGATATTAAGTCCGAAAGAGCGGCTGATGATGAAATATTCACCGCCGCCTTCGACCCGCTTGTTGGTGGCGATCTCGGATATCGCCAGTGCCGTCGGGATAGTCACAGCATGGCCTAATAAAATTATAAATACCATGCCCCAGAATCCAAGCGTGCCAACCCCATAGCCAAAACGGAGAAATAAAACGGCGCCCAGAATGGTTGATATAGCGGTAAAGAATACCGGCGCTGTTCCAAATTTACGCGAGGACATCATAGAATAAGCCTTTCATTGAATCAAAATGCGCCGTTAAGTTAAATTAGAACCAGCGGGCGCGCAAAATATATTTCATATTTGGCTGTATAGTGAATAAGAATTGATTACACCACTCCTGCGGTTTGATCAAAATCTATCGCTATGCAGAGCTTCAAAATTTCACATGACTAATTATTTGTTTGATTCATCTACCCAAACTCAGAAAGCCTGCTATTCTCTCGTTCGCCGGATTTTCACAACGTAGTCTCTGATCGCAAAAGGCGAATAATATATCAGGAACAACAAAAATCCGACGACTTCCAGCGATAAAATGTAATAGGGCCATGGTCCCAGATAATCAAGCAATGAGGCTGTGTCCGGTTTGTGGCAAATGAAAAGATAATTGCCGTCGAAAAGATAGTTAAAGCCGGCGATGAAAACTAAGTAGATATTCGTAATGGCGAATATCTTGAAGATTGAACGGAAGTAAGGACGATAGCCCATAATAAAAGTCGCATAGACCGTGGCGGTGACGATTGCGCCGTGCGATACGAAAAACTGGAAGAAGCGGAAATGCGGATATGAAAAAGGTCCAATATCGGGTGTTATAAGCGCCTGCAATGCGCCGCCGAATCCCCAAAAATAGACTATCTGGTAAATCTGTCTCTTCTTCGTAACTAATAATACCGCCGATAGGACAACCGCCGCGCCGCACAAATGCAGGGGCAGGGAGGTTCCAGGTCTCCACTGATCGGTGGTGATCCGCCAGACACTCAATGAGATTTCCTGTAGGATCAGGAGAAGCGCCAGACCGTAGGCAAACCATTTGTCAAGTGTCCTACTGCGGGCCTTCTTCAGGCTGATTACCATCAGGACGTTGAGAGTAACGATAATTCCCAAAGCTACGAAGTGCGATAACGAAAAGGGCACGAATGCCCCGGCGGTGTAGTCGAATTTGAAGTATTGACTCATAAATCTTCCATTTTTAAAGTTGATTATTTAGGCGGGCAGGTGTTCATTGTTCGGTAATAATATTGCCATATTTATCGAGTTTATGATAGAAATTGCGACGGTCGATGCCGAAAATCCGGGCGGCTTTAGAAATATTCCCATGGGCAATCTGATAAGCCTCTTTGATCAGCGCTTTCTCGAATTCCTGTATGAGATCGGCGTAAGCTGTTCGAAAATTCGGGTAGCGTTCGATATCATTTTTCTGGACGAAAAAAAATCGCTGTCCGGGAAATTCGGGCGCAATTTCGGTGGGAAAAGTCAGATGCGACAGTCGAATAGTATCGGTCGCCAGGAGCGCCGCTTTACGAATAACATTCCGCAATTGACGGATATTTCCCGGCCAATTGTAGGATAGCAATTTAGCCATCGCGTCTTCGGAAATGCTGGTGATCTGGCGATTGAATTCAAAATTGGCTTCCGCTAAAAACAGACCGGATAAATGCGGAATGTCCTCGACTCGTTCGCTGAGAGACGGCATGGTGATAATGTATTCAGAAATCCGGTAAAATAAATCTTTACGGAATTTATTTTCAAAAACCAACTGTGACAGATTGGAATTGCTGGCGATTATCAGGCGAATATCCACTTTACATTCTTTAGTCGAACCAAGCGGGCGGAAGGATTTGTTTTCAATGGCTCGCAGAAAATGGCGTTGCTGGGTGAGCGGCAGATTGCCGATTTCATCCAGATAGAGTGTGCCACCGTTAGCCAGCTGGAATTTACCCGGTCGATTTTGCATAGCGCCGGTAAAAGCCCCCTTTTCATAGCCAAAAAACTCGCTCTCGATCAGATTTTCCGGAATGGCTCCGCAATCGACCGCGACGAAAGGTTGACCGCAACGCTTACTCTTTTTATGCAGGATACGCGCGGCGACTTCCTTGCCGGTTCCGGTTTCGCCCTGGATCAAAATTGTCATATCGGTATCTGCCACCGAATTGATTTGCTTGATGACCTTTTTAATTTCCAGGCTACGACCAAAGATTTGTTCGCTGTCTGCATCGTTCGTTACCATCTTACGCAGATTGATAAGCTCTTTCCTGATATGCTGGCAATCCAGACCGCGTTTGGCCGCCAACAACAATACTTCATTGTCAAAAGGTTTTTCGAGATAATCGTAGGCGCCCATTTTCATGGCACTGACCGCCAGCGAAACCTCGCCATAAGCCGTAATGATAATGATAATCATTCCTTTTTCGATTTCTTCCTGGAGCGTCTTGAGAATATCATGGCCGGTCATATCCGGCAAACGAACATCCAGAATAACGCAATCAGGTGGTTGGGTCCGGATATAGCGTAAAGCCGTCTTGCCATCCGGGGCGGTGCGAACTTTGTAACCGTTGATGGAAAACAGTTCAGCGATATTTTCGCGGGTATCCCGCTTGTCTTCGACGATTAAGATTGAGTCCATATCAGATTGTCCTAATTTAAGGATTTCCAATTCAATTTACGAGAGAGTTGGTATGACGACTTTGAAAGTGGTGCCGTGCCGCACGACGCTCGTGACACTAATTTTACCATGATGAAATTTGATAATTTCTTTAGCGAGCGCCAGACCCAGACCAAAACCTTTGGACTTGGAACTGTAAAACGACTGAAAAATCAGCGGTAGGTCTTCAGCCGGAATACCGGAACCGGTATCGGTAAACAGAAATTGGATCTGTTTTTCATTTTTTATTTCCTTTACAGCGACGGTCAGGCGCCCTTTATTAGTCATGGATTCAAAAGCATTATTGATAATGTTTTGGAAAGCCTGCGACAACCGAAATTCATCAATGTAGATCGCCGGCAAATCCCGCTTATATTTCACGGCTGATCGCAGATGAGGATATTCGTTCAATTTTACCTCAATAAAATCCTCAAGTGACTTGATGAATTTGACGCTGTCAACTTCTTCAAAATGGTAATTGTCAGTATGCGTGTACGAAAATAAATCGCGGATGACCTTGTTGCAGGTGTCAACATTGCGGCTGATAATGTCCATGTGCTTTTCGACCTGCGGATTATAGTCAATATTCGTACTCGCCACCAATTGGGCTGAGCTTTTAATACTGGCCAACGGATTTTTAACTTCATGCGCCAGTTTAAGGGTAAATTGGCGCAGGCTCTCCCGTTTTTGTTCCTCGGATTCACGCAGTTCCTGCTGAGCGCGTCGGATTTCGGTGATGTCGCGTCCAATGCCATGGATACCGATGATCTGGTCATTTTTAATGATCGGGCGCATTTTTAACCAGATAGGGCGGATTTCGCCAGCTTTGGTTATGATATTTATTTCGATATCGACCGGACTGTCTTTCAGGACTTTTAAATAGCAACGCATGATGCGAAATCGAAATTCGGGACTGATTAAAATCAGCGGATTTATGGCTAACAATTCTTTTTTCAAATAGCCTGATAAAACCTTAAAGTGCTTATTTATTGAAACGAATTTCCCGGATTTATCCATTAGCCAGATCAAATCATTGGCGTTCTGAAACAGATCGCGGTATTTTTCCTCACTCGTCCGGAGTTTGGTTACGACATTCTTGCGGATAGCAATTTCATTAACGAGCCGGCGGTTGATCATTCTTAATTCTGCGGTCCGTTGAATAACCTGCTTTTCGAGTTCGAAGCGGGTGTTGTTCAGAAATTTCTCGATTTTCTTGCGGTCGGTAATATTGCGAATAAAAATGGCGATATTGATAACTTCACCTTTCTTGCCAATAACCGGGTACATATTATGATGATAAATTTGGCCATCATTCTCGTCTTCAAATTCCTGCGGTAAGCGAGTCGTGATGCATTTACTAAAAAACTGTTCTCTAAACTTAGCCACTTCCGGCGTCAGAAACTCACGAATGCTATGATTGATAACCGCTTCCGGCGTGACTTTCATACTTGCCAACAGCGAATTATTGGCGGCCAGGATTTTGGTTTGAGGATCGATCAACATCGCCATATCTTCGGTGGCATTGATGAGAACCCGGGCGGTCTCCTCACTGCGTCTGAGTGATTCTTCCGCTACCTGACGGATATTGACCTCATGCATCAGGGCTTCGTTGGTGGCCGCCAATTGGCGGGTTCGCGCGTGAACTTTTTCGTCAAGCAGATTATGGGCAGATTCCAGGGCCTGGGTGCGTTCGGCGACCTGTTTTTCCAATTCCGCTTTCTGACTGCGGATGACCGTCATGCGGATATAATTGATTAGTATGATTATCGCTAAAGCGAAAATGAACAGGAAGCCCTTAAACCAAAGTCCTTGCCATAAAGGCGGCACTATCCTGATACTGAGAGTGGGTTCATTCCGACTAAAAACGCCATCTGAATTCTCACCTCTGATGCGGAATATATATTGCCCGGGCGGAACATTGGTGTAACTGGCGCTGTTAGCTTGGACACATCTTTTCCAGTCGTTATCAAAACCTTCCAGGATGTAATGATATTTAATTTCATGCGGAAGATAATAATCGAGTAAACTGAAGTTAATGGTGAAGTTATTTTCATGCCAGGGTAAAACAAACTTGATCGGTTGGGTGGGATTTGGATGCAGGATTTTGTGTTGGTAATCGCTATGGAATTTAGTAATGACCATCTGCGGAGTGTGATCACTGGTAATACTGTCCGGGTGAAAACAGGTATAACCGTAACTGCCGCCGATTAAAATCCACCCCGAACGTAGCCGGCAGTAATTATTCGACCGATTGGTTATACCGCAAACAGCAGTTTTTGGACCGGATTGGTAGGATTCCCGGTAATAATAACGCACATTATCATCGCGGTCGAATAGGGTGTAAGTGTTTAATTGTGAATCGTGTTTGATGATTCCCTCATTGGTCCTGAACCAGAAAATCTGATTATGGTCTTCAATCACAGCGGTAACAGGATATTTCCAGATGTACCCGGTTTTGTCGATGCGATATTTAAATTCTTTAGTTACCGGATTAAATGAGATTATCCCCGGAAAATAGGAAGATAACCATATCTGCCCATCCTGCGATTCATACAATCCGAACGTGATCGCGTCACAAGCCGATCCTTGAGCCAGGGTGCTGTCGCGATACAAATGATAGGCGCGGGTATTTCTGTCAAATAAAACCAGACCGCGGCGGGTGGCCAACCACAGATTGTCATTCCGATCTTCCAGGATGTCGTAAACGACATTCATATTTCTATATTCAGGAGAATTTATCGCGATCGGAAAATATTGGCTTTGATTCGTCTTGCGGTTATACAGGCACAAACCAGCCGCGGTGCCGAGCCAAAAATTACCTTTTCGGTCTTCATGAATGGCAAAGACGATATCGGCTTTGTCAAAAGTGTATTTATTGTAACGATATGACGTCTGCAATTTCATTCGGTTGAATTTGTCGGCGGTCGGATTGAGTTTATATAAATTCCGGGTGGTTGCCAACCAAATCGTATTCCGCGTATCTTCGTATATATGAATTACTGCGATGCTATTGGCTTCGACGTTAAGAGGATATATCTTAATATTTTTTGTATCCGGATTATAGCGCACAACCTTATTACTGATGGCAAACCAGAGATTGTTTTGATGATCTTCGAAAATCTCGGTCAAACCACCATCGTTGAAATTAATGCTATCCGATAGGGCTCGTACGTTAATAAACGGTCGTTCCGGAGAAAACCGGAATACGCCGCTTTGCGCAGTAGCAATCCAGGCGGAACCACTCCGATCGATATAAAAACAGTTAATGTTATTGATCGGGATTTGATTCTCCTCAAAGGGATCGGTCTTGTATTGCCAGAAAATTTCGGTTGCCGGATCGTATTTAAAGAATGTCTCTTCCTGATCTCGCGGACCGCCGACTATCCAAATCTGACCGCCCTTTTCCTCGTATAGACAATTAATATTGAAAAAATCAGATTTACTGATCACCTGGAGTTGCGGATCGTCTGTATCATCGTCGGTATCGGGTTGCCACACGAAATCTTTGAGTTCCTTGTCGATTTCGACTTCCTTACCATCCGAATGCCGCGGCAACAGGTGATATTGCAGAGCGCCGTTCGTTATCGAGTACCTGACCAGGAATTTTTGAGCCGCAAGCCATAGATTCTGCCGGGAGTCAATTAATATATCGCTGATTTGAAAACCAAAGCGATGAAAATCAGAATTTAAAGCCTGGTATTGATCGGCGTCGATCCGACCGGTGGTTAAATTATATTCAACTACGCCGTATCCATCAATCGCTAGTAAGAGGTTGCCGTCATTCGTTTTTATGATTTTTTTAATTAATAAGCTTGAAGGTAATGTGGAACCATCGCCGAAGGTCAACGCCGCGAGTTTTTTTGTTCGATATGAATCATTTACAGGGGATACCATGCAAAAATCATGATGGCGATGTTGTCTGTCATAAGTGCAGAAATAGAGATTTCCCGAATTATCATCGCTGATATCAAAAATATTCGGAAGTGAATCGCCAGTCGCAAGAATTTGGTCGAAGCCGCCGGTCTCCAGATTAAATCTGAATATAGAAGAATAACATTCCGGCTCTGCCGAACTGCCGATAAGCCAGAGTATGCCCTTTGCATCGACATAGATTTGCCGGATGAAGCGGGTCGCGCCGGAATCAGCGAATGCATCTAACGGAGAGTAAGTGACAACTTCATTG
>Ga0172381_10003495_pt1 | contig 16610 bp, 24 predicted proteins | sample Leawel6488metaG_FD_119754 | JGI IMG/M metagenome (GOLD analysis project Ga0172381, IMG submission 119754) | Leachate microbial communities from a municipal landfill in Southern Ontario, Canada - Leachate well 64-88 metaG | ecosystem: Engineered > Solid waste > Landfill > Unclassified | place... | reverse complement strand
ACATCGAACATTGATGTCTGATTAGAGGCAACCTCTCCAACAGGAATAGACATAGGAACAATAAGTCCTGATGCTTTTACAAAGAAAGAATGAGCCGTAAGATGATCTCTCATCCATAAAGAAGGATGAAGCTCCTTCATAGAGAACACACAGAAATTATAAATCTCCCACATTGAATTTGGATGTCCGTAGTTATGTGTAGGATGAAGCATTTCCCTCTTGATGATATTAAGCTGTGTTGTTGTAATAAATTCTTCTTCAACAACAGCTCTTCCAAGCAATTCTGCAGTGATTCTCTTTGTCAGCTGGATTTCCTTCATCATTTCCCTTTCCTCCTGCAGTTTCTTAAACACTTCATCAGCCCTCTTAATGTATTCTGCAATGGCAACAGGAGTAAATTCCTGAATCTCTCCCTGATGCTTTTTCTTGAAATATCCCATATCAGCAGAAACCATTCCATTCTGACATCATTAATTACTTATAAAGTCGTTAGTTTTATAAGATTTTGTTTGTACTATATACCTATTCTTAATAATAAAATCCTCTCCCTTAAAATCTTTAACTCCTTTTGTAAGAGCACTTTTATAACAAATTTCTGGTGGAACTTTATTAAAAGAATTGAACTCAAAGACTTCTTTTGTATAAAAATCTGTAATCTTTACACTTTTTTGTCTTATGTGTCCAAATTTATGTTTAGGTATATTAAGTGGATAGTTCTTTTCATAATCTTTAAAAATGTAACCATGTGTCATTCCAAATCTACCTCGTATGTTCCTCACTATCTTTTCTACTGGAACATCTAATTCAATTGCTGCAGAAAGTTTTGATGGAAATTCTTTTAAAAATTCTCCATTAGTGTTATAGCAAAGAATTCTATCACAAGTGGATTTTTCGTATGGTTTAATTTTAGTATATTTATTATGAATTCTAAATTGAAAATTATTTGATGAGGTAGATTCAGTTCTCATTGATTTTGTTACATTACTTGCATCTGCTCCTGTCTGTCTACAAGCCTCTGCAATACTATGATATGTATTAAAAAAATTACCATCTAAATCAAAAACATCTACTTTTGTAGATGATTTTTCAATTTGTTCTGGACTTAATTTTATCCCAATTGTACTACCAGCTATTTTGCAAATATTATAAACAGGTTGCAATGTATCTATGTAATGCTGTTCTCTATCAATACATTCCTCACGATCACATATCTCCATTATTTCTAAAAAAGGTCTTCCATATTTAAGGTACGCAGATTGTAACATATTATTGCAATGTCTATTATTTATCAGATCAGATAAATGTCTTCTATATCTTTCTTTAAAATTTTCAACAGTTGACCCAATATAAAAATTAGAACTTCCTACAAACACTAATTTATATATACCAGTCTTAAATACATCACTCTCTTGTTCCTCTTTTACCAAATAATTTTCAATTTTTTTTCCAAGAACTATAAAACTCATTTTCATATCTTTATGTTTTTAAATTTACCACAAAGCTATAAAAATAAATCCATTTATACAAACAAAAATTTCTATTATTTTCATAATAGTTTAGACTATATCATCACTTCTTTTCAGAAGGCTCTGCACTTCCACTCACTTGAGTGTACTCCCTTGCGGGATAGTCGTTGAACCTTGATCTTTTGCAAGACCCTTGGCTGCTGATTGTCCAATATTTGAATTTTTTAAACATTCAAGCTTACCCTTACGAGTTACTTTGTAGTATTCAAATCTCTAAGGAGTTTCCAGCAATTCACAGAGTTTATTCTTCACATGTTAGTTTATGAAGACCTGAGCACCTATCCCATACGTAAGTCTCTTTGTCTTATTATAGCTGTTCAACCATGCAATTTGAAGCTGCATTTCATCATCTGCTACATTCTTTATAGTGTATTTACCTGTTGCAATCAGTCCTTCAGCAGAAGCTGAATAATTTTCATTGGCAAGAATAAGTCCTGCCTTATCTATAGCTTCGAGAGTACAATCTATCACCTGTTTGTGAGGAATAGCTTTGTAAGTCTTCGTTGTCTCCGGAACTGGGGTATTAAGTAACAATTGCTTTGTTACACTGTAATTTCCTGTTTTCATTTTTTAATCATTTAATAGTTCTATAATTGGTCCATTAACACATTTCTTAATTGCTGCAATTCCTTTAAGGCATCCTTTCTTAGTAGAATATTCTTCGCTCTGGCAAAGAATTTTACCATTAGCAGCTTTAAGATGGAAATACCAGTTTTCCCGACTTCCTTTGAAAAATTCCCATTTTCCTACAATTACTGTTTTTGTGCTCATAATATTTGTTTTTTAAGTGTTGTTTAATTCATTCATTTCTATTTTTTTACCATTCCATTTAATTCTTTCATTTACGATCCATTCATCTTTCTGTCTACGAAAAGTAGGAGAATATGGAATCGCATTTAAAGCTATAGCTGTCGTAGCTGTACACCATCCACAATCCTGAACATATATTAGATAGCCCTCTCTCCAAGCAACTCTATTTCCAAAGAGATAGAAATTATCTCCGTCTGTAGAGTAACTACCTTTAGATAGTTTTCTTCCATTATGAAAAGCCTGTGCTACTTCTGTTGCTGTTTTGTTTCCCATATTAATTTGTTTTTAAGTTTTTATTTCAACCATGTTCCATATCACAATATTTAAATATTATAATCCTTTAAGTTTTCATTCTTGTTGGTGGCCACAATCCATCATCTACTTGTTTTTGATATTCACTTTTCTCAATTAAACCTTTAATTTTAAAATGATTTTCTACAGCTGATAAACCCTCAAGTCTCGCCCAATCTGACCAATCTTTGATATTAGGAAGTAATCTGTCAGGAGGATTTATATGCTTCCAATGAAGAGTGTCAGTTATAACATAACTTGCACATTTTCCCGGGGTATCGCTGTCACCGCCATAAAATACTTCCTTGGAATTTGCCCTGATATTTTCTATTGTATCAAACGAGAATGCAGCCAATGATTCATTCTGAACATGACAGACGTGAGAGTAAATTTTCCTGCAAACTATCTGATCCTTAAGGGATTTTGTAATTAGTGTATTATGCTCCTTATTCAGGTTTTCCAGTCCTCCTGCTAAACTTAAGGGAACATTTGACAGCCACTTTTTCTTTTTTGGAACTGTTGGACGATAAATCTTCCAATATCTTTCCTCATAAAGATATCCAAACCTAAGATCATTATCATTCAAAGGAAATCTCTTTCTATTAAGAAAAACTTTGTCAATTGAATAGATATGATTAATTCTCAGATCCTGCAGGTCTATATAATAGGAAGCCCAATACTTCAACTCTTCGTTAGTAAACTTCCGTGTAATCACCTGAATCATGGTAGAATGTTTCTCCATATCCTCTTCAGGTTGTTTATATTCAGCCACTATTCTCTTATATGCCCCTGTATTAGTATTCTTACATATGCCAAGACCAAAATCCTTGTCAATTATTTTCAATGCTTCATTATAGGAACATCCATAAAGGAGCTTTACGAAATCAAAGCAATTCCCATGTACATTCATTGAAAAGTCTATGAAGGATATGTCTCCATTTCTATTCCCAATAAGGAATGAAGGATTTTCATCTCGGTGAAGCGGGGAGTTGGTAGCCTGATTGAGCTTCCATTTCTTGGACATGTAGAAGTGGAAGATATCGAATGAAGTAACGAATCTAAGAATTGTCTCCGCACTCAGCTCTAATTTGACTTTTCCCTTTATCATAGGTATTTCTTTAATTACTCATTTTCACCATACTCTCGATTTAATTTCAAGAGTAAATCTTGAATCTTGTCCTCTGGCAGTTTATCAAACAATGATTCAATCATTGAACAACTATCATATTTTTCAACACGATAGTACATTAGGTCAGTCATTACTACTATAAATTGGTCAATAACCCCAGTGTCTATATCTCTTTTAGGGGGCTTCGAGAAATCTGTTTTTCCATCCTCTGTTTTTGGATAGATACAACTTTCGATATCCTCCTCTACATTTACATTTTCGGCTCTGAAAACTAATTCATAACCATATCTTGATTTGATTGATATTTCCATTATTTCTAAATATTGAAATATTATATAAGACAAGAAAGGCTCCCATTATTTCTGACAGAAGCCTTTCTTTCTCAATTTGATTTAATACTCTGGAGATGCTGAATCAATTACCTTGTCAGAAGCTGTAATAAAATCATCTGGATTATATTCCTGCAAATCCTTCAGTACAAAAGCATCTTTACAGCCGAATTCGCTGTTAACTCTAAGAGCAAATTTCTCATGAGGTTTCTGATCCTTTGCTTTCTTTGCTCCGATTTTAGCAATTGTGTCAGGATTGGAATAATCATTCAGCCTGAAATATTTGATAGCATAAGCGGGGAGAAAGGCTTTATTATAGATGGCCTGATACTGCTTTGTCTCTCCTTCAGCATTCTCACGAGAAACAACAGTGGCTAACGCTCCTACGTTAGTACAATATTCTCCACCAATCTGCTCTCTGATGTCTTTCACGTTTCCCTTCATGAGCTTCTTCCAATCAAGACTAAGAACAGTGTCTTCACTGCGATAGTCAAGTTTACCAAGCCATGTGCGAAGAAATTCATATAATTCCTCCTCTCCCAGATGAGCAATACGATATTCTCTTCCATTGGCAAACCATTCAGGAAGATTATTAACACTATCTGACCAAGTTGTACTTCCTATAGTATTGATATATTGATATTTCGTTCCTTCCTTATTCTCACGTTTCTTGTCTTCAAGGAAGAAACTTACAGGAGAATTGAAGATTTCCCCGGTTTTAATATTCTTCAGCCAGAAATTCAGCCTTAAATAATTATTCCCTTCCTTGCTCTCTCCTAAATACTCTGCAGCCTTGCTGTCTTCAGGAAGGTTCCTATTGAGAATTTCCTTAAATTCTTCAGCCGTAGGATTCACACATACTACTTCTGCTTCTAAAAGGCCACACATTTTTGTGAAGTCCTTAAATTCACGTTTATTACCACTAATTCCACTCATAGTTATTTGTTTTTAGTTAATGATTGATTTAATTTCTTCGTTAACGCTATTGCTGAATCATAGGAAATACATCTATCCAACACTATAGCTTCATCTTCCATCCATTCAATGTCAGCTTTTATTACTAATACGTTATTATATTGAGTAAGATAGTATTGTTCTACGTGATGCTCTCTGCATATTAGATTAAAGAATATTACAATAATAGCTACTCCTATCATTGTTGCTATTGTACCAAGTACATTAGGCCAGTTTATTATATTCATACAGTTATTTGTTTTTAGTTGTTGTAAATTAATATTTTGGTTATTTACTTCTTAATTTTTCTTAAACTTCCATATATATCCCCCTGCACTTTTATATCTTCCGTGTAGGTTTGAACTTATTGACGAATGAGACGATAATTTTAAATACTTAACTGCAGATTTTATACTATCGAAATCTCTTATCCAATTTCCATTCTGATCAAATTGGGAAACAGGTCTCAGCTTTGCTTTATCCGCATTCTCTATAGCTAACTTACAGGGTCTTATTCCTTTATATATCTCTCTTAACTTATTCTTAGTTTCCTCCGAGACTTTATAGATGCCCTTTTTAGCTAAAGATTGTTTTCTTCTTGTTTCTTCTGAAACAATCATTTTATGATTACTGTTACCACCGTCATTGAGATTTACAAGAGTACCTTCTCCTAAGTTTCTTCTTCCATACAACTTGATAAACTCTATTTCTTTTCTCTCAATAAAGTCATAGTCATCGGACTCCAGTAAGATATCTGTTCTATATTCACTCTTATTGACAATACTTAACCAAAATTTGTTCCTATAATTTTTAGAATAAGCTCTGCAGTATATTGATAAGATACACCTTCCTTTTTTATACTTAGTACCTAATCCAATATAGAAGACTTGATTATTGTCCAATCTTACATGACGATATATATAATATTTACCGGAATCTACTATCATTCCTTTGGGCAGAAAATATTTTCCCAGTAGGTTTTTAATTCACCTTCTTTTGTCATTTCAGAAATGAGAATTTTTCCTTTTAAGTAGGTAGCCCTGCTTCCTGCAATAATAGAGTCATTCAAAACATCAAAATTTATATACCTGAGATTTCCATCGGCAATCATCTTTCCTAATGCAGTTACACGAGATGCTAAGATAGTTTTTAATTTTCCCGTTACAAAGAGTTCAGATCCTACTACTTCTTCCTTTCCATTATCCTTAATGTATTTATCAGCAACATGAGCTGCATATATCCTATAAGGACTAATCTGTTTGAAGATTTCAATCTGTTGCATGAACCAATCCCTCGTGTATTTATATCCATATCCTTCTCCAAGAGTTAGAACAGATTTCCATTCAGGGTCCCCATAAAGAAGCATTCTACCTCCCTTAATAGATTTTCCTGAGGAATCTTTCTCTCTATTCCAAGAACTTCCCATAACAGAGTTCATGTAAGCGTACGTCCCTCCTATATCAGAGAGATTATCTAAATCTGTCAATCCATCAATAATTAAAAATTCGTACTTTCCTCTATCTTTCATCAGAAGATTTCTGTATTTCACATAATTAAGGAAACTCTCGTGCCTGTCAACTTCATGACTCGTATATGTACTTAACTTTCTTGCAGAGATATATTCATATCCACCATTTTCCAAGTCAAGTACAATAGCATTATGAGTATGAGTAAATTGACCAAGAATTGATCCTTTTCCCATTTTTGGAACAGATACGATAATCAGGTCTCTGGCCCATAGACCAGTTGCTTCAGTGATTTCATCTGGTAACTTTAATTCTTCTTCTTCTTTCATATAGTTAATTATTTATTGTTTTATTCTATAAAGGTAAGGAAATTTCTTCAGATTTCAAGACTTTTACATACTTTTTTAATAGAGTTGGATTGTCTTTTAGTCTCTGAAATTCAGCCTCTATCTCTTTAAGATCGTAGTCCCCTGTTACATAAGAACCGTCAGCTAATATCTTATACCACCACGGCTCCTTTGCATGATCAAATGGTCTAAATTCCTTTTCTAATGTTAGTGTCATAAATATTTAATTTTTTAACTCAATCTTATAAATTATCGTATAATTGTAAAATAACGTAGTTAACACTTCTTTCCACCCGTTTTTTGTTGTAAATAGTCTTATCAATGGTCTCAGTCCTATCAGATATTCTGTCCATGACCTGCGAAATGATATTTTCCTTTTATCGGTTATAACCATTCCAAGCGGAGTTAACAACCATTTCTGAAAGTGGTGAGGTTTCATTTCAAAATAGTGATGATTACCAAGCAAGTACATAGGTTTGCATGGCATACTCACGTAAAGTGTTGTGCTTGAAATCATTTTTCTCCTTATCTCTGACAGTAAAAATAACGGGTTCTGCAAATGTTCCAGCACTTCAAAACAGAATATAGTACCGTAAGAGAGTCTCTCTGTTATTAATGTATCAAAATTAAGGTCAGCTACTTCGATAGATTCAATTTTCACACCAAGACTTTCAGAAAGTAGCTCGACAAACTTATTTTTCTCCCCTATGTCAGCAGCGGGTAATGCAACCGTGCCTTGCATAAAATCAATAACTGCCTTTACCCTGTTATTATTTACATCTTCGTGTGGAGATGCTGTATTCTCTGAATACCCCGGATGAAGAGGATTATATGGTTTCATAAATATTTAATTTTGTCTTTGTTCAGTCCTTTTAACGCCTTCTTCAACCAATTCAATTCGATGGGCTCATCAGTTGAAATGATAGAAATGAGAGCCTTCTTTTCTGGATTGTCATATTCAAAGGAAGTGGCTCTCATAATTTTTTGCACAAAGTCCTCTGACGACGAAGAGAAATAACTTATTATCACTCTATTAAGAGATTTATATGTTATTCCCGTATTTCCGATACGGCAGACAGCTAAATGCTTAATCTCTCCACTAACGAAATCCTCAAATATCTTCTTCTCCAAAGATTTGCTATGATAGGAAGGAATACCAAGACTGTCAGCTATTTTTGTAAGTCCTGTAAAGACAAGAACTCTATCATTCTTATATTCTCTTAAGAGAGAGATTGTTTTATTCCTCTTAGCAATGCTATTCTGAATAATTCTCATTCTCTGCAGTCTTAGAAAGAAAGGATCTTTTCCTTCATTTATCATTTTATCAATCACCCATGAGAGATTATCAAATTTCTGCTTCTCCGTTTTTCCCTTATACATCTTAACCTTATTATCAAGAGGAACAGTGACAACATTTATCTCATAGTCTGTAATTACATCTTCATCAATAGCCTGATCAATAAGATATTCAGCAATAACCCTAAGTCCAAGAGTTATCCACAAAGCACTCTTACTATCATTTGCCAGAGTACCTGTAAGCCCAAGAACAGTTTTATTAATTTTCAGAAGCTGATAAGCAGCCAACAATTGATTCTCAGAGAGAAGATGAATTTCATCAAGAATCACTACATCATAAACAACATCTATATATTTATGAAGCGATAAGTGTGTAGTGAAAGTAACTTTTGATAAATCATAACCCATTAGTTTAAACTCGTCAATCCATGATTGCTTAATCTTATTATCCGGGTAAGCAATAAGAATAGATGGATTGTTCATCTCTCGAAGAGCATAGATAGCCACTCTGGTCTTACCCATCCTTGGACTTATAAGCAATATTCCAAATTTGGTTTTCAACCATTCCTGTGCAAACTCTCTTTGTCTTTGTTCTCGTAAATCCATAGTTTATCAATTCTTAAAAAAGTAACTCTTGTTTTGAATAGCTTCGTAATCATCATCCATTATATCAATCTTCTTGGGCATTTCCTTAAATAATCCTAATTCACCAAAGAAAGCTAATCCAATTCTCAAATCATCACTCCCCACTGAATTCTTCAGTAGTCTCAAACTTCTGAAATATTTATTCCCTTGATTATCTTTTAATTTATCAAGATCATATCCAGATGTATCAGATACTTTATAACGAATTGGATCAAAGAGAGCCAAACAACAATCAGCATCATTCTGAGTTTGAGAACTATCAGCAAAATCCTCAAGATTTGGTTCAACATCTCCTATCTTCAGTCTGATTGGATTTGAAATCGACCTATTAAACTGACTTACTAATACAGGAACAAATCCGTAAAAATCTCTTGCTCTTCGCATTTCAAAACTCAGCTTATCAATTACATCTTTTTTCGTGGGAAGATCTTTCGTAACCTTTAATAATCCTATATGATCAACGATTATAATTGTTGTCAGAGTAGGATCATTTGGTATATACACGCTATTATACTGATCTACCTCTTCTACTCTCCCATTCTCAAGAGCATAAGCTCTTAGTTCTTTAACTATCCCAATGGGATTTTCAGGAGCATCAATGATATTAACAATCTCCTCTATTTCACCTATATAGTCACGATAGGAAAGATATAAATCATGTTCATCATGAGTCATTTTATCTGTCCATCCTAATAGTTTATGAACAGGAATAATTGTTCCATAATCCATGAATATCTTTCCACTTAACCATTTTGCGAGCTTGTATTTCTTATTTCGCTCCATTGACCGATATATAATCTTAAGTTTTATATTATTTACATTCTCCTTAGATTTTACGAAGTCAAAAGGATTTAGAACAAAACAATTGTCTACAAAACTTGTATTGTGAGTCACTGTAAAATCCTCAAGAAAGAACAATTTAGAATCTTCAAGCTCAAATCCATAATATTCTCCTTCTCCTATAGATGTTATTGTTAATTGTCCTCTCATATTGTCCTTATTTGGAGTATTAATTTTAGCTTGTTTTCGTCTAACTCTACAGGGAATCTCGTTAACTGCTCCATATATTTGAATTCTGAATACAGGACATGAATAAATAGTTCCATCATGTCTTTTCATTGTAGCAAGCTTTTGATTAATAGATGTATAAAATCCTAACGATCTACAAAGCCATACTATATCGTTAGATAGACGTTCATTTTTCTGTACAATTTCATACCCTGCTTTATTACTATAATATCCATCTGTATCTACTAATCCTGCCAATAATTCTAATCTATTCTTTCTTGAATTTCTGGAAAATTCAAAAGGAATGTGTTTATTATTCAGAACATTTGTAGTTATACAAGGTCTATTGCATGAACCATCTCCTAACCATAAACCAAGCATGTATGGGTCTAAAGGTAATTTCTTTTCTGGAAAATTAATACCTAATTTATAACCATAGAGTCTATCTTTTTGCCATTTAGGTAATTGTAGAAAGTGGGATATGTCTATGTTTAGAGTTTCTCCAAACTTTTTAATTAACTTTTTACCCGAAGGTTTTAAAGACAGAACATGAGATTTATTCGCTACATATGTCATACCTCTTTTCTGAGCGATTGAAAACATTTCTTCAACGCCGTGGCATATTCCTATAACCTTTGTAGGATTACTATCAGTAGACATCAATAAATCATCTATTTTTACATCTTCCACCTTCTTATAAGTGCCGTCATACATTAATACTTTAGTGCCTTTAGCCAGACATTTTCCAGATCCAGTATTTCCTCCTATAAGGAAAAAGGTAGCTTTTCTTAAACCTATATATCTATTCAACCTGTTAAAGCCAACTGGGATGCCTGTATTTCTTCCAGCTAATCCTTCATTAACCTCTTCGTCAAGAATATCAAAATAACTCATATATCTGTTGCTCCTACAATAGTTTCCTGTTTCACTTTAACTCCAGACTTAAGTAGTTCAATAAATCCCTCATAGGTACGCTGATTCAAATATGTAAGACTATTCTGCATATAGGAGAGCTTATTAGAGCCTTCTTTAAATGATCTTTCCTTCTTCTGATCAACTTCCAATTTGAGAGCAGCTATAAGTTTTTCAACATTATATTCTCCTTCCAAGAGGATTTTATTGAATTTGAGCCTGCAGTTATCTTTATCCACTCTAAGGCTTCGAGATCCTGTAAACTTCTTTCCTCTATATTCAAAGGTATCAGTTCGAGGATAGCATTCCCACCAGAGACTAAACTCTGAGGATTCCACTACAGGCTTCTTTAGTCTTTTCCCCTCCTTGGAGTCTACAAAGACAAGTAGTTCCCTTCCCGGGATAGATAGCTTATTATCATCAAATATCAGTCCTTTCCTTAAGAGAGAGGCATGGAGGACAGCTATTTTAGGGCTGTCCTCCATCATTTTGGATATATCCACTCCCTCTTCTACCATCTTCAGGACACAAATATGATCGAGAGTGTACCCCTTAGATAATATCTCTTGAAACTTCTCCGGCGACAGTTGTATTTTCATCTTTCTTTTGAATTATTACCTCAATTTTTGCAGGAAGCTGTTCATAATATTCTGCTTCCATATAGTCTGCTTCCATTTGTTGTCTTAGTTCTTCTTCAATGATGATTCTATCTCTTAGATAGTCAACATCTTCATCTCTTGGATCCATAATTATCTTGTATGATAGGTTATATAATGTTTTATGATTTCAATTCTGCTTCCCATAAATCCACATAAGGGACATTCGTAGCTCGTGTCTCTTTCTTCGTCTTTAGGTTTAGGTGACCGTTTCATCAGCCACTTTGCTAACCATTTTAGTAGATTGCATTTTCTTTTCTTCATCGATGATACATTTTAATAAGAATGCATAATTCTCTAAATCTTCAATAGAATCAATAATAGATTCATTCATAGGAAGTTTTCCACTGCCAATAAGATTTCCCAATCTTACAGTTTTCAATGCAATCATATTCATTGCAAACTGGGAAGAATTAACCATAGCCACTGCAGCCGTTAGTTTGAAGTTGGAAAGAACATCTCCCTCTGTAGCATAATCATTTGCCTTCTTAAAGAGTATATCCTTTCTTCTTTCTTGATCTTGTAGAAATAGTTCAAGTTGTTCTGTTGCCTTCATATATATTCAAATAATTTTGGTTTAGCTTTTGTATTTTTATATCTTACGTGAAGACGAGATTTCTCTCTTTTACTCATTTGAGCTGTTAATGTACCATATGGAATATTAAAGAATTTAGCACCTTCCTTTAAAGAATCGAATTCCTTTCCTGTTTCAATATGTCTAACCTTCTTTGAGAGAGTTTTAGATATTCTTTCCCTCATTTCCTGTGAAACACTCCACCCAGCTTTTCTTCTACCTTCCCACATCTTTTTCTTTATTTCAGGAGTAAATCTTTTTTTGGCACTCTCACTCATAATTCTCTTATGTTCATCACTTCTATGAGAACAAATCTCACCATCTTTAGGTAGAAGAATGTTCAGATTTTCAGGGGATAATACATTGAAGAGTGTCCCATAATATAATTCCCTTTCTCTTAATTTATCTCTGGAACACTCCTCAAGTATTTCAAATTTATGGTTTATCCATCCATATTTCATAATGCTACGATAAATCTTAGTTTGATTTTTATTACCAAACCTATAATGATTCTTTCTCTGTACAACATTTATTGTACTACCTACATAGACTGCCCCTTTAGGATTAGTTATTTTATATACTGCCATCATAATATTAGATTTAGATAGCAAATATACACAATTTAGTATAGAAAAACAAACATTAATTGCGAATCCTCACGCCAAATTGTTGCCAGTACCATTCGAAAATGTTTAAAGTCTTAGACTTTGTACATCTGAATGTTTTCATCATCAGGGAGACAGCATAGTTCCTAAATTCAATATACTGTCCCCTTGTCATAGTAAAATGGAAGCTCCAACGGTCATCGTCAATTAAGCTGGTAAGGTCTTTACCAATCATTTTCAGTTGATATTCAAATAAATGCTGGCCTATATTTTCTCTCTTAACTTTTTCCATTATGCATCAAAATTAGCATCAGGTAATCCGATTTTATCAGCTATATGAACATCCATAAAACAGGCTCCTTTCTTACAATTCTCTTCTCCAAACATCTCTAATGCTTTTTCTTTCCTTATTCCCCATTGATTACCTGATCTATAAGGATTACTATTATCGTTGGTTTTTGCTTCGACTATTCCTATTATAAGAAATGCTTGCTCCATAATGGATTTACACTCCTTACAAGGTTCCTCAGAATATCCAATTGTCTTTCCGTTAAGAGCTTTCACCTCCTTTGCTCTTTCTTCGCTTAGAATACTATTCATAATTATTGGTCCATCGGAGAGAGTTCCACAAAGAGGACATACCTCTTTTACTAAGGCTACGCCTAATGTTGATTCTTTCATAATTCTAAAATTAATTGATTAGGATCTGTAATATTTGCTTTTTTCTTCTTGTTAAATTCTACTTTGTAAATGATATTATTAGCTTTCTCAATGTAGTAGGCAAAATCGACGTTTGTTGTAGGATGAGTCTTCTCTAATTTATTGCAGACGAAACAAAGCCACTGACCCGCCTCCACTTGAGAACTTTTTACTGCGTTTGTCTGACACTCGGGATTCTTTATTTTGAATACCTTTTCTCCCTGATGGGAAACATAATAACGTATTAGTTTGTTATAGATAGTTTTCTCTCCCGTAGAGCGATTAATTCCCTCATAATGAAAATCCCGGGAAGCCTTCTGCCTTATACAGAAATCATAAATATTCGTATGTCTCTTTATTGTGTCTTCAACAGGAACATTATTTACGAAATATTCTTTTAGAGCAATAGGAATGATTCTGGCTGATTTGTTCTTATATATCTCAAAATCAGTTATATAGTCGCCTTTTTGCTTAATGCCTCCGTTGGTCTTGATAGCGATATAATCATTAACAGAACTAAATATAATTTTCTTATAATCAGTCCTTTCAAGTTCATATCCTGTAATCTCCATCCACCATTTATTTATCTCCTCTACTTTAGGAATTAAACTCGTAACTATCTGAATAGTAACTCCATCCATTTATCTTAGCTCATAATTTCTTATGAGATGAGACTATATCTTATTTATTCAAAAATAACATTATATCCATTGAGTGTATTTACTTTTCTTAGACTTTGGGTAGAAGTGTATCCTCTCCACTTATTTAGAAATTTATCACACTTCTCGTAGGATGAGAAGGTTTCCCACCTTCCATACACTAAAAGTTTCACTGACTTTCTCTGTGTTCTCATTACTTTTATAAGCCAACCTTTATATATCTTATTGTAAAAGCGGTTTACGTATGTAACCCCAAAAAACTTCTCCAGATCAAGTCGTGATTGTATAAACTTTTCTTCTCCGGTAGTTTGATTAATAAGAACAAATTTAGTTGCTCCGTTCTTATTTTGTTCCGAGATTCTCTCAATGTCTGAATGCTTAAAAAGTTTAGACTTTTCTCTTATCTTCTCCTTATGCTCCTCTGTGAATTTTCTTCCTTGATTTGTCTTACTATTATTGCAAGGCTTACGAATATTATAATAAGGATGCAATGTATCCTTAAAATAAGTTTCATAGTTTACAGTGAGATGTTCAGGATAGATACCAAGAATCTCAAATTCAAAGTTTTCGGGACCATATAGATTATAATCCTGCTGGAGAGTTTTGTTACCCAAAGTTCCTCTCTTCAAGAACTTACAATGATTGCTAAATCTGGCCCTAAAAGATTGATTCGTAGAACCTATGTAAATTCTGTTCAAGGGAATGCATCTTAAAATATACACGCCTATGTCTCTTCTAATGTTGTAAAGAGACTCATTTTTAATTTTTATTATCATAGATTTAGAATTTTCTACAAATATAAGCCATCTGTAAACAAAATCCAAATCCATCTGTAACTATTTTTGAATAAATCCTCTTTTTTCGAGAAATTTCTTCCTCTACTCTACTCCCTTCCATACTATTATATGTGGTTTCGATAGTCGTTGAACCTTCTTCCCATAAGGAAGCTTGGCTGCTGATTTTCCAATTCTTGCCTCTTTTACTGTACTCACATCATTGCTGTGTGAGGGAGTGCGCAAGACTCTAAGGAGGTTCCAGTCAATTTAAGAGGTTTTAAAACACCCATGTTGTTAAGTGTTTGCACTTATTACTTTTATCCCGTTTAGCTCATATGCTTCGATTAACATCATTAAAGAAAGTTCACCTGTAAGTGTGGTAAATAATGTTACCTGCCTGTCATACATCCAATTTTGCATATCTGAAGTCTTGCCGAAGACAGAATTCACTGCAAGCTTCAAAGCTCCAACAATACCAGCAATTTTCTTATCAGTTTTAGCAAGAGGTTTAAGTTGGAGTCTCCTTTCAAACATCTTCTTACAGCCAACGAGAAACTCTCGTCCTAAATGAAAGGGATATTGACCATTGTTAATTATAATAGCTGGATAATATGATGCCACGTCATAGTCAATAATTAGAACATCTTCCGTACTCTCAAAAATAGCAGGAGACTGCTCTGTGTGCAAACCACCCTGCTTAAACGAATAGACATTTCCGTAAAAATGAATAGATTCTTTAAATTCGTCTTTAAGTTTGAATGTTCTTCTTCTCAGATCTTTTAGAAAGGATTGAAGCTCTCTCGTCTCAAATTTTATATACTTAGCAATACAATTATTTGCTTTAATCTCCTTTCTAAAGAATCCTTTTTTTGGAAGTTCTGAGACACTTATACCTTTTTCCTTGCAATAGAACTTTTTAATCATCTCATCACCAATCTTACTATCAGAATAATTAAGACAAGGAAGTTCAAATTCTTCTTCAATATTTAGCCTCAGCTGAATTTGATTATTGTCCCTATACAGAGGATGAGTTGTATCACCAATTGTTAGTTTGTAGACCTGATAAGTAGCAAAAACGTCATTATGACAATAGGAAATAACCTCATCCATTTCCTTATCTGAGAGATAGTCTAATTTATGATCTACTGGAATCTCCTCGATATTCTCCATATCAAGTTCAAACATAAGTCTTTTTAAGCTAACCCTTCTCATTTTATTATCGAGGTGATTCACCTTAAACACATCTATCTGTTTAAACACTACATCCTCTTCTCTGTATTCAGGAAACATGTCATAATTAGCATCATCAATAATATCCTGTGCCTTTTGATAGATTTTAGCAATAATTTCATCCGTAGAAAGATCTATCCAATTGTCATGATTCCTAATTATCCATTCAACCACCTGAGCATCAAACCTAAGTCCATTATATGACACCCAATAATATTCCTTGTGTGTCTCTATGAATTTGAGAAGGGAATCCATTTGATTCTTTCTCCTGCTCACCTCAAAGTCATAATTTTTATTCTCTTTTGGATCATAGACACACACAAGGAATATTGAACGAAGGGTCTCGATGTCCATTACAACAATCGATTCTATCATTGTTCCTCCTCTATTATTTTTATAATTACTTTCCCTTCATCGTAAATAGGAATTTCCATATTGGAATTACTAACCTGTGCTTGACAATATCCTCTATTCCTCAAAATCTCATTGATGTCATTAATGGTTATCTCATGCATGTCTTCAGAATCTTCTCCCTCATCTATCCATCCTATTTCTTCATGATAGGCTAAGATATAAGGTAGATTATTTTCAGGAGAAATAGCAGTTAATTCCAGCTCTATAGGATATCCGTGTTCTCCCATATAGGATTCTGTGTCTCTAACATCTTCATCTAATTCATAAACCTCTATTCCTTCTTT
>Ga0172381_10003494_pt1 | contig 16622 bp, 27 predicted proteins | sample Leawel6488metaG_FD_119754 | JGI IMG/M metagenome (GOLD analysis project Ga0172381, IMG submission 119754) | Leachate microbial communities from a municipal landfill in Southern Ontario, Canada - Leachate well 64-88 metaG | ecosystem: Engineered > Solid waste > Landfill > Unclassified | place... | reverse complement strand
CTATGTGGCCATAAGTGCCCATCTTCAATGGCACGAACAATATGGTGCAAAGCCGGGCACAGTTGAGTTTAAAACAAATGTCGGAGGCAGCGGCAAGATGGCGGTGCGAGACCTGGACAATGCCGAACAGGAAGTACAAACGGAGTGTAACCATAACTGGGATATGATAAAAGCCATTAAAGGGATGGAGATTAAAGGCTTTGATGGATACCCCAAAGTGACGATTTTGAAGAAAACGCCCTGGTGATAGTTTTCCTGTACATTGAGGGATTGAAAGGGTCAAAAACATGAATTTTGGACTTGTCAGAGTCGCCGCTGTATCCCCTAAAGTTAAAGTAGGCAATGTTGCTGCCAATGTTGCCGAAATCAAGCAGGCGATATTCTATTTTACGAAAACTGATCCTGCCGAAATCATTGTTTTCCCCGAATTATCCATTACAGGATACACTTGCGGCGATCTGTTTGGGCAAACCAAACTTCTGGATGCTGCCGAAGCTGGGTTGTGGGAAATAGCCAACAGCGTCGAAAAAAACCAATTGGTTGTGGTTGGTCTTCCTTTCCGTGTAGGCAACGCTCTTTATAATTGTGCGGCTGTTCTTTCCAATGGACAAATTTTGGGCATTGTGCCCAAGCAGCACATTCCCAATTACAAAGAGTTTTATGAATCCCGTTGGTTCAAAGCTGCAAAAAATATTTCAACCCTCATTCCTTTCCCAAGGTATTGTGAGGGACGACAATATATGCCAAATACTCGATTTGGCACCGACCTTTTATTCCGTGCTGGGGAAGTGGTTGTAGGAGTCGAGATATGTGAAGATGGTTGGATGCCTATTCCTCCATCTTCTCATCAAGCAATTGCTGGGGCGAACATTCTGCTCAATCTGTCTGCCAGCAATGAAGTGGTGGGCAAGGGTGATTATCGAGCCCATCAGGTTGTGCAAGCCCAGTCGGGACGTTGTATTGCCGCTTATATTTACGCTTGTGCCAGTCCCACAGAATCCACCAGTGATATTGTGATGGCCGGTGACTGCATCATTGCGGAAAATGGATCGATTTTGGAACGGGTGCGATTGGAGCCCCACGCTTCTATCATTACTGATGTTGATGTTGAGAAGTTGCAGAACGAGCGACGACAGACCATCAGTTTTGCCACTTTGGAACCCGACCAGACCTATCGCTTTATTGATTTTAATTTACGTGACTCAAGTGATAGTCGTCCATTGAAGCGGCACGTTGATGCTCATCCCTTTGTCCCCGCCGACAATGCTCAATTGAATGATCGTTGTGAAACAATTTTCAAGATTCAGGTTCTGGGCTTGCAGAAACGATGGGATCAGATGTGTGGACACCCGATGTATCTTGGGCTGTCCGGTGGTTTGGATTCCACATTGGCTTTGCTGGTTGCCAAGGCTGCTGGGGTTGATGTACGAGCTATTACTATGCCCGGTTTTGGCACTACCGACAAAACGCTAAATAATGCAAAACGATTGGCAAAACTACTAGATGTGCCTTGTGAAACCATCGACATTCGGAAAACTTGCTTGAATATTTTCAAGGACCAAAATTACAAACCCTTTGACATTGATGTTGACCATTTGTTGCTTTTCCCTGAAGCTGTGGATGAATTTCAAGAATTACTCCAAGAAATACCACCCAACAGCAAAGACTTGAAGTTTGAAAACATTCAAGCCCGAGTGCGGACACTGGAATTGTTCTCCCGTGGATTTGTTCTGGGCACTGGTGATTTGTCCGAAATGGCTCTAGGCTGGAGCACATATAACGGCGATCACATGTCCAGCTATAATGTAAACTGTGGTGTCCCAAAGACTTTGGTAAAATTTTTGGTGGGATGGATTGCCAGGAATCGGTATTCCAAAGGTGATATTGCTATCCCCGGAAGCGTAGCCGAAGTTTTGATGGATATTGTCAACACTGTTATTTCGCCTGAGTTGCTTCCCGTTGGACCGAACGGAGAGGTACAGTCGAGTGAGGACTTCCTGGGTCCATATGAATTGCACGATTTCTTTCTCTATCATTTTGTGCGAAATGGCTTTAGTCCAGAAAAGATTTTGTATTTAGCAAATCAGTGCAAGTTTGATGTGGATTACTCGCCAGAGTTTATCAAAAACACACTTCGCACATTTTTGAAGCGATTTTTCCACAATCAATTCAAACGAAATTGTGTACCCGATGGTCCCAAGGTTGGAACGGTGAGCTTGAGCCCTCGGGGAGATTGGCGTATGCCGAGTGAAGCAGACCTTGCTTTGTGGGGAGTAGGATAATGGACACAATACAACATTTGTGGGAGGCAAGCAAACCATTTGGCCCAATCGTCTTGGGAATGTTGGCGATTTGTGGTATGATGCTTGCTATGAAGTTATTCCAAAAGTTTTTGGAATGGCTGGAAAGGTGGTAACATGATTAAAATTCAACTCAAATTGACGCAAGCAGTTTTGGAACGGTTGCTTCAAGATGACGCCCAGTTGGAGGCTATTGTTGGTGAACAACTTCTAACCAATCTTGCAGATAGCTTGAAGGATAGGATTTCCAAAAGCATTACCGAAGGCATTGATTTGCAGGGAATGCACATTGGCAATGTCACCGTGAATGAATTGGTGCGTGCCCAAATCAGAAACGAAGTGGGTAATTACTTGCGGATTGAGGCCCCTGTCATTCGGCCTATGATTATAGAGGAGGTGCAAAAACAGCTTCCGGGCGTCATTCAAAGTCAGGTTGCCTCGGAATTGAAAAAGGCGGCATCAAGAGTGTTAGAAGGCAAATAAATTGCGGCGGGTAGCTCAGTTGGCCAGAGCATCAGCCATAAACAAGCTGAAGGTCGCAGTGTTCGAATCCTGCCCCGCTGACTTAGGAGGAAATGATGAAAGTAATTCTCATTGAAGACAAAGACGCCAAATCTTTGTTGGAAAAATTGGAGTTCGCCAAATTAAAGGAAGCAGGTTTTTTTAATTATGAAAAACCTGGGGAGCCACTAACTTCAGAGCAAATACACCGAGTGTTTCATTTGGTGGTGACTCGATGGTTGCAAGAACAAGGGGCAGATAGACTTTTTTTACAATGAAACCATTTCGCTATTTCCAAATTCGATGGAGGGAGCCCCTTGGTTTATCTGAGTGTCCTTACCTTTATCGTTGGACATTCATTTTTTTTAATTTTTCCATCCGAATCCATCACTGGATCAGAAGCGACGATAAACGATATTTTCACGATCATGCTTGCGATTTTGTGTCGATCATCCTCAAGGGTCATTACACGAATGTGACTCCCGAAGGGCGATTTGAAGTCAAAGCTGGTTCGTGGTGGGTATCCAAGGCTGACAAACGACATTACTTGGATATTCCCAAGGGCGGGGCGTGGACAATCCTGTTTTGCGGCAGACCATATCGCAAATGGGGATTTTGGGTCAATGGGCACCTGTGGCGTCCATTGCGTTATTTTCATAAGTTTGGTGTTCCTGCTTGCGACGTACAATAGGGAGAAAAATTATGCAAACGTTAGTAAAAGAACAAGTGCGGCTGCCGGAAGAGTGTGAAAAATCAGATTTGGATTTGGCTAAGGCGGCAGATGAATTGTTGGGCTATGGCCGAATGAAGAAAAAGATAGAAGCACAGCTTGCCGATAGCCCCGCTCGGAGGCTTATTGTGGCTCTGAACGCCTTGGATGTTAGACCATTCACACAAGAGTCGGTGCAAGCCTACAAAGAAGCAAGAATCAGCAATGTAGAAAGGCCACCTGAGTACAAAACAACATTTAAAATGTTGCATTTTTTGGACAATTGTATGGGTTCTACATTGCTTGCAACGATTGCGTATTGGATAGTGGCTGGCATTACAGCAGCAATTTGCAATCGTTTTGGTGTCTCTTTGCCAGTTTGGGCCATTGTTGTGGGCTGTGTGCTGGGTGGCTCATTCCTTTGTGCGTTGTTGCCCTATTTGATTATCTATAATTTCATAGCCCCAGAACAGTTGGTGGCAAAATGGGTTCGTTATTCGCTTGACCAATACAAAAATGATATGCCAGAGTTTGCTTTGCAAACAGCGGTGGATATTAAGAAGCGATGCCCAGAAGCAAATTTTATTGTTGAAGAATTTGATGTAAAAAAGCGACCGAAGATACAAGACCCATTCCTGATTGTTTTTACACCAAGTGGACAAGAGTATTACATTGAGGTGTGGGGAGAAAAAGAGTTTTCCAAGAAACGTCCAGAAGAACCAGTGCAATGAACCGATTTGTTGCTAGGGCCGAGGCTGGAAAGGGCTGGAAGATTTGGAATCGAAAAACCAAACGTCCTTGGGGAAATTTTTATCAAGCATATCCAGAAGATTTGCTTGAAGAGTTGAATGGAGAGCGGCGTCCAGAAAAAATAGTTGAACTAACAAGAAAGTATCAAACATGCAAGTAATTTATGCTGGCGAAGCTGCTCCCGAATCTTTCAGCAAGTCGATTTTTCTTGCCGGTCCCACTCCACGCCAATCCCCGGCGTTAGCCATAGAATCGTGGCGACCGAAAATGTTGGAAGCCCTGGAGAAGGCAGGCTACGATGGCGTAGTATTTGTCCCTGAATCACGGGATGGAGTTTGGCTAACTGATTACATGGGACAGATTGAGTGGGAACAATCGTCCATGAATATGTCGGACATTGTTTTGATGTGGGTGCCCCGTGAAATGCACAATATGCCAGCACTCACCACCAACATCGAATTTGGGATGTTGGTTAATTCTGGCAAATTATTTTATGGTCGTCCTGATGGGTCTCCACATACCGCTTATCTGGATTACATGTATCATAAAATTACTCATTCCTATCCACACAAAAACATAGATGAGTTGGCCCAAGAGGTTTCTGACATTCTGAAAGAGGGTATTTCCCGCACAGGTGGTGAACGTTGTATCCCTCGACATATTTGGACCACTAAACATTTTCAAGATTGGCTAAAGCAACTGAAGGCAGTTGGCAATCGTTTGGATGATGCCAAGGTGCTATGGAATTTTCTGTTGAAAAACAATTTTCCATTTTGTTTTTCAATTTGGGTGAATGTATGGGTCGAGGCAGAACAGCGGCACAAAGAAAACGAAATCATTGTTTCTCGCACTGATATTTCCTCCATTTGTGCTTATTACAAGGGGGAAGGCCGAGTTGGCGAAGCCGAGGATTGGCTGGATACGGAAATTCTTTTGGTGCGTGAATTCCGTTCGCCAAATCGCACAATTGATGGATTTGTCCACGAATTGCCGAGTGGCTCATCATTTGGTAATGATAATCCACGAGAGGTTGCTGCTCAGGAATTGGAAGAAGAAACAGGTATTTCCATTAGTCCCAATCGCTTTGTGGAAGCCAAAAGTCGGCAATTGGCGGGAACCTTTAGCACCCACAAAGCCACTTTGTTTACTGTTGAGTTGACAAAGATGGAAATCACGGCAGCAAAGATGAATGCCGGGCTTGGAGAAGTTCACGGAAATAATGTGACGGATTCAGAGCAGACCTACTTGGAAGTCAGAACCGTCCACGAAATACTGGAGAGCAATCTTTGTGATTGGACAACGGTTGGCATGATTATGGAGGCCATTCGATAAAAAATGCACAAACCTTGGAGAATGCTGGGCACGAAGCGGTGGTATAATTTTGACAATGACTTGAGATTATACCACGGCACATCCAGTGTTTTTATACCATCAATTACAAAATATGGTTTGTTGCCGCCATTGAAAAGTTTGTCAGAACGAGTGGCAGACGCAATTCGCATGTATGGTTTTGAGGCAGATGAAAAGCTGTTGAAAGCTTGTGTGGATACTGTGTTTTGGAACGAAGAAGGAGCAATTTGTCTTCACCCTTCACAGATCAGTGCAGCTAGATATTCTCGACATTATAAAAATGGTGGAGAATTGAATGATTTGGTAAAATACAAACTCGAAAAAAAGATACGCAGAAAATTGCCCAATTTGCATCCCAATAGTTTTCCAATAGTTGTAGAAGTTGTTTTGCCGGTAAGTTGGTTAGAAAAACATGATGGGGAATTTATTCAGAGAATGCACAGTTGTGCTCGTCGGATGGCGGAACTTACGCACTATACTGCTGATGAGGAAAAGGATCATTTTATTCAAGGGGCTGGCGAATTTAGGTTAATGAAAAAAATTCCACCATCAAGAATTACCAGAATCATGGAAAGCTTGGGAAGGGGATTTTAATGGATAAAAAATGGGAACATATTTTTGGGGTATTTGACGCATGGATGACTTCGTATGAAAGTCATGTAACTTGGCCCGAGTGGAAAATTCAAAAACGAGTAATTCAGCATTTGGCTGAATTAACATTCGTTGCTTATCATATTGATTGGCCAAAGTTTTGGGGAGACACAGAAAATAAACTTGAGCATTTAGAATGGAAATAACAAAAAGAAATAATTGCAAACGCTTTTGATATAAAATATTGTGAGCGAAGACATATGATGGATAAGCCCAAACGGGCGGCTGTTTCTTTCGAGGTATGAAATGAAATTTCCACATAAAGCAACAAAAAAGGGTGATGTTTGGGTTCACGATTTCCATGATGTGTTGTCGGATTTTTTTAACGATCATGAAATGTTCTCCACTGATTTGGCGGGTCTAGCGTATCATCCTGTTGGAAACACCAAAGATGATGGCAATTTCATAGTCATCGAACATCGCAAGAATCATCGCCCTCGCTACGTTGGACAATTCTGTGTGAGCGAAACGAAAATTAAAAGCAAGGCATGGAAATACAAGGGTAGGAAATACGGATATTGTATTTACCAAGCCGCAGATGACAACATAGGTGCAAAATGAAAGAAGCATTTATAAAAACGGTGCAAGATCGATTTTGTTTTGATTTGCGGGAAAAAACCAAACATTTTTTCTTGAGCTACCTTCTTGACAATTGGCTCGCTCTTACAGATGTGTTTGAAGCCGATATAAAACAAGCTGATATCGATCAGTATGTCAAGGAAGTTGCCGCCGTTACTGGCAGCGAATGCACAGAGGATATGGCACGGCTGGCTATTTGTCTGGATGTATTGGGGAAAATATGCAAGCCGATGGAGCCCTGGACCCCTGAGCAAATGGAACGAATAGCACAGCTTCGTAAAAAATATGCCAGCGTAATTTCACAAGGAGAGTAAATCATGGATCAAAAACAGCTATTCATTCCAGAGAAAATCAAGGTGGGCTTCCAAAATAGGGAGGGCACCTATACCAAGAAATTGGCATATGTGATTTATTATGACCAGAAAGGCGTTCTCAGGAAAGAGAAATCTTGGCAGTCTTGGCGGGATAAAAAGATTGATCCAATTGAGTGTTCCAATGTGCCAACCGAAGGGTTTGTTTTGAATAAGGGTGTAGGAGGAGCCCGACATTCATATGGTTGGAATGCTCGCAATGAATATATTCGGGTGTATGATCCCCGAGATTTCGAGTTTGAAATTTCAGTTGCTAATTTGCTTTTCATTCTGCGGGAATGCGATTGTAGTCGGGGCAAAGGACTTGAAGGAAAGTTTGTTTTTGCTTGGGATGGGACGGAGTTGGTTTTGCTGCCCGCATGTTCTCAGGATTATAAAAATTCGCAGAATTTCACCGAGCTTCAGGGGCAGGGTGTTAAGGCCAAGGATTTGATTCCGGGGGCATCTTACACAACGAAGAAACAGGGGGTTCTGATTTATTTGGGCAAGTTCGATTGCCATTATACTGTGGAATTGGACCATAAGGGTTTTCCATCTAATAAAACACCTCTCAAGAAGTGGGTGTTTGTCAAAGTTGGCAAGGAAGATTTTGTGCTGTTGGATAATGTAAAATCTTTGGCAGTTTGTAATTCGTCAACACCTGTGCCGAATTATGCTGAACTTATGGACAAGTTTGCCAAATCTATCTACGGCAGCAAAGTCGCAAGATTATTTACAAAAGAATACGCTCCAAAACCCAGAAAAAATTACTGGGATTACGATTTTTGGTTTGCAAAACTTCCCAATGAAGAGTATGTGGAGTGTGCGACACACTACAAATATGATGATCCCACAAAAGTAGATTATGTGGAGACTAGAGAGAGAGTTTTTCTCAAAGACGGTGTGTTGCACCACGAATGGAATAGTCGCTATACTTACCGACCAGGAGATCAACGCCGTTGTGGCAGTGAGTCTTGGATTGAGCCAACAAATTTGCATTTGTATGTAGAGTTGGAAAGTGGTTCTCAGTTTAGATTTTCAGAACGTCGCCTATTACAAGAAGGAGAAGCAGATGGCTAAGAAAACAGATCAGAAAACACTTGACCTAATCAAGGAAGTCAAGCGGAGGAAGGAAGAGATTTCCAAGATTGAAAAACCCAATTGGATTACCAATTGTTCATTTGGCTACATTGAAGGCAATGTGGCAGGTCGCACCAATATTCATGTTGAGGCGAGTGTGAAGAACCTCATTGGTATGGCTGCATTTTTAATGGACAAAGAACGCACGTATGCAACGGCTGCGGCTGCTATGGAGGTAGACGCCCCATTGTTTACGTGGGATGGTTTTTCAGTTTCGGACTGGGTTGCAGACATCAAGGCAAGAATCAACAAGGTTCAAATTGCTTCTAAGAAAAAGTCTCTAGAAACACTTGAAGGGCGATTGAATGCAATTATCAGCCCCGAACTGCGGGCTGAGCTTGAGTTGGAAGCCATTGCCGGGGAGTTGGGATAATGAATCTTGATGATTGCACCAAATCTCATTTGATTGATTTGGGCGAACACGCCATGTATGTGATTTTGAAGGTTTGCCCAAATCTTCACGATGTGGTGGTACTTCACCATAATGGCGAATATCAAGATATTGATTTTTATTTCAAGGATGATCCCAGAAAAGATGAGGAAGGTTATCTTGGTTGTGGGATCGAGGAGTTCACAATGGACTCAGAGACTTACGATCAATTGGCAACAATAACCAACATTATATGTGCTTGTCTGGGAGTCAAATAATGGGTTGCCATCGTTGTGAATATGTGATGTTTGGAGCCAAATTCAAATACAATGAGTTCGAGACTCCCGATGACGACTATGAGCTAACTGAGCCATACGATGACAACGCATACCAGGATAAAGTCACTAGTTGCAATGGACTGACACTGGTGACGGATGGCATGAATGGCAATTATATTTACTTTGGTGAAGTGATTGCAAAAGCAAGGGAAGAAAGCGAAGGAATAGAAGTTAGTTTTGAAGTTGAAACGCTGCAATCTGTTATTGGTGTGAAAAGAATTGCAATTATTGCAGCAATTAAAAAAGAAGCCGAGAAACTGGGCATCACTTTGCCGCCATTTGATGTAGGGTTGCATGTCTTTACTCATTGGCATTAATCGTGAAGGAAATGAAAATGAAGGAAGCAACAGAATTATCGATATCTGTGCGTCAATTTGCCAAAAATAAGGACGTGGTTTCAAACGGAAATTTACCAGCATTTTTGGTAATTGCTTTGGGCAATTTCTCCCAGGCAGTATTAAAAGCCTGCGAAGATGCTGGGATGCTTGTAGACATCAGTATGGAAATATCATCGGAAAGCTCGTGTAAGGGGCCTGATGACCACCACGATTGAGTTTACAACCTCCATTCCTGAAGTATAATGTTGTGGAGGTGAAAATGATAATTTGGTTTGCCCTGATAATCCCCATTCTGGCTGCCCCTTTCCTGTACTTCGGGTTTAAACACCTAATTGTATGGTGGGAATTGCTTATTCCAGTGGGGGTATGCCTCATCTTCATCGCTTTGATGAAATGTGGTGTGGAAACCTGTCTTACTGCCGATACGGAATATTGGACTGGCTATGTTACGCAAGCCAAATTCCAAGAGCGATGGACAGAGGAGTGGGACGAATATATCCCCGAACAAGGGCATACTGAATATAGCGGAAGTGGCAAGAATCAAACGAGTCGTTATGTTGTGGATGTTCCCGCTCATTGGGAACACCGCATTGTCCACCACCCTGATGAGTTTTGGATGGTTGACAACAACGGACTTACCCGAAGCATCAGCCGTGATTATTACCATCAGTTAACAAAGCTGTGGCACAATAAGCATCATCAAAATGTGATTCATGTCAATCAAACTTCCCGTGGCGATGGTGGAATCAATTGGACGAATTGGGATCAAAAAAGAGACACAATGATTGTGTTGACAACTTCCCATCAATATGAAAATCGTGTGCAAGCCTCGCACTCTGTTTTCAAATTCCCCAAGATAGAAGATAAAACAGACTTATTTGATTATCCCAGCCTAGAAGATGAAACTAATGTGCCCAGCATTTTGGGGGTGTCCGAGAGCGATCCCGCAAATCGTTTTCTTTGCACCCGTAATGCTGAATTGGGACAAGAGAAACAAATTCGAATGTGGATTTTAGTTTACAATGACAAATCTTTGCAAACCGCCATCGATCAAGAGTCGTTGTGGATGGGGGGCAATAAAAATGAATTGGTAGTTTGCATTGGCACTAATGCGAAGCAAGAAATCAAATGGTGCTATGTTTTTTCATGGACGGAAAGTGAACGGCTCAAAATCGATGTGCGGCAACACATACTGGGGCAGAAGAAGCTGGATTTGATGGATGCAGCCGTGTATATGAGCAACGAATCCTGCAAACAATTTGCCAGAAAGCATTTCAAAGATTTTAGCTATTTGACAGTTGATCCACCCATGTGGTCAATTTGGACCACATACATTGTTACGCTTTTGATTACGGCTGGTTGCTCAACTTGGTCAATATTTAATCAATTTGATGAGAATAACCCGACAGGTAATGGTGGCTATGGTCGCCGTTGGTCATACTAGGAGATAAAGATGGACGACACACTGCTTGCGTTATTGAAGGGATTGCCCAAAGATCAATTGCAATCCATTATCGATGCTGGTCAAAAACTATTGGGAACCCCCAAAGATCATCGATGCCACTGTGAAGAAGAGGATGGTGGGATTGTGCTGACGACGGGTGAAGAAGAGAGGGAAATTCCTGAAAATGTAATGGATGAGTTGCGTGAATTGTGGAGTGACACGCAAGATACGGAATATCTTACAATTACTTACCCCACAGAGCTTGAGGTACAAATTGATTGTAATGGTCACTCGGGCGATTTTGAAGAGGATATCGAACTGGATATCAATGTAAACGATATGCCAGACGCAGCAGATATTTTGCGTGATAACAAAGAAGTCAAAAAAGCCGCCGATGCACTCCACGCAAAAATGGAAAAATTCCTCAATCGAGCCCAGGCAGTGGCAGATGAATACGGCAAGGATGTTGATGACATAATTGATGAATTCTGATGAAAACACTTTTTGTTGTAGGCACCTATGACGATTCGGGTGGACGGCCATCTTCCTATGGCAGGAAGTTTGTCGATGAGTGTTTGCGACAAGGGAGTGTTTTAGAGTATCAATTCTACAATGGTGGCAAGTTCGAAGATTTGGAAAGAATTGTATTCAGGGATTTTGATACCATTTTTTGGCTTGCCGATGTTCCTAATGACAAACCCAAATTGGTTAGGGAAATCAAAAAGAATCATCCAACTTGCATGTTGGTGACATCCAAGCGAAACGATGCCAGTAAGTATGGCCCTTTGCATCTGGTTTCTAGAGCCCTGCAAACAAAAAGTAATTTGTTGATAGAGCTTCAAAAGAACAATGGTTTTGTTTCTGCCGCTGTTTTAGACCCTCTCGGCAATTGCTTTCTTAAACAAACTCCCTCCATTGCTGTGTTGGCATCGGCATTGTTCAAACGTCTTAGTGTGCTACGAGGCTTTACAAGACAGCCCAGTATGCGGATTGGCGAAGCCATCCCGTTCCCAGAAACAGAGTGGCAAACAGAATTTTTTGATATGGTGCGTAGACACGCTCAGAGATTTCATGAGCTTGTTGCCGCCGAAACGGAAAGATTTTTGGGCAATGTATCATTTCGTTGCTTGAATGGATTTCCATCTTTTCGACACAAGCAAATAATTTTTGTATCTAAAAGAAATATTGATAAGCGAGGGATTGATAGAGACGGATTTGTTGCCGTTGAGAAAGCAGAGGGATATGTCGCTTATTACGGCACAGATAAGCCCTCTGTGGACACGCCAATTCAACTGGCTCTTTACAAATTGTTTCCCCGCATCAACTTCATGCTTCATGGCCACACTTATGTGAAAGGTGCTCCTACAACAACACAAATTGTTCCTTGTGGAGCTTTGCAAGAAGTGAATGAAATTCAGGCTATTGTTCCGTCAGACTGTAGCTCCTTCTGTGTCAATCTTTTGGGACACGGTAGCTTGTACGGAGCAGCGAGTTTGCAGATGCTTTATGACATTCCTTATGTTGCTCGCCCGCTGCCGGAATATCAAGAGTAGGACACTACTACATTCTCATCGCATTGATATTGTGCGATCTCTGTTTCTATAAAATTCGTGGCAAGTTCAATTGCTGTGGATTGCCATGTTAGTTCTCTTTCAAACCATACTCGGTTTGTGGTATCCACATAATTGTAGACCGGGGCTTTGCCATCAAAGCCTGTAAGGTTTACTTTTTTTATTACCACTTTTTCTAAAACGCCTTTTCGTGCCTTGGCAATAACATAGAGTACAGACCCTATTCCAAAAGGAAATGTATAATATTCGGTGACTTTAATTGGAAGAGCACAACCTTTAATGGTTATTTTTCCAGTTGCTGTGTAGTCGGCCATGTTTCTCCACTTATTCAGACATTGGTTGCCCCATTTTGGGCAATATTATGTATGTGATCTAATTGACTTTGTAATTGGGATAGTTTATTGTTTGATTTTTCAATTATTGTTAATGCCATAATGCCGCTCACTGGAGGCAAAACAGGAGTGATATTGACTGTTTGATTTAATAGATTCTGTAATCTTGATAATTGGTTATTGGCATTGCTGTATTTGATTTCACTGCCAAAAATAGGTTTAACTTCTGCCATACTGTATTTAGGGGGTAGGGGCATAGATTTAACGGGTTTACAACGGGCTTTTCTGAAGTATAATGCCTGTATGAAACAACGCAGATACCGCAAACGGGTGCCGGGAGACCCAGATTGGGTTACTTCAGTCCCTCCAAAAGAGGAACATGTCTGTATGTTTGTCGTTGATTTTTCTAATGGACCCAAATCTGAACCCGTTATCTGCGGCAAAGCTGCTGATGTGTTGTTGTGGTGGAATAAAGACAAACAACCACTGGCTATGTGTTTTGACCACTATGAAGAACGAGCACGGGGACGCAGAACACTAAATGAATATGGAAGGAAAGATCATGGGTGATGAACCTATTGAGGAAGAGCCTATTGAGGAATTGCGTGAATTGGAGAAATTGATTGGCACAGAAGCCACCGAACAATTTCTCAGAGAGACGGTAGACACATATTTTGGCCCGTCGCCCCAAGAAGCTAGCGAAGAAGAAAGACAAAACATCGCCAGACTTTGCCGGGAAGGTAAAGTTGAGGCAAAAGACCCTAGTGCTCTTGATTCCATGTTGGATGCCATCAATACTGGCAAAGAGCCTGATTGGAATGTAACTAAAGTTGAATTGGAAAGCAGCTTTGGGATACATTGGGCCACCGTCTCGGCAGGCTTTGGAGAAGTGGTTTTTTATCTCAAAGATGGAAAACCACATTGTGACTCCGAGGGCATGAGCAAGCAATTCGTAATGAGCGTCCTTGCCAAACTTGTAGACTCAGCAACTTTCAACTGATTATGTGGGAGTCGTTTAGTTGGCTGCCGCCTAAGTGTACATACTACGGCAGGACGCATTGATATTGTTGTTTTGGACATCCGACGAAAGCTGGTCGGAAAGAAGATGCAAGGATATTGATGCGTAAAGACAGTGGTTTGCGGAACCAAAGACGTAGGTTCGATGCCTACCCCCCACGCTTCTTTTAGGACATTAAATCATGAAATTAAAAGAATGGATTCTCAAGATAACCTCTGATGGTTATGGTGGTGCTTGGGCTGTCTATGAAATCAATTCTTCCGGCATTTTCCGAGATACGTTTTTTGGACCAATGCCCGTCAAAATACCGCCAGAGGTTGAACTGACAGAGGAAGAGCAATCCCTCCACATTGAGGGTTTTGACGAATGTTGCAAATGGCTGGATTCGGACTTTACAAATCCAGGCACTGAAGTATAATGGCATTGTCAGATACACCTCGGTGTATGGCAGCGGCGTGGATGGACACGCTTCGCAATGAGGGTAGGCGAAAGCCTACTGGGTGACACGAGCTATCCGGTAGTGCCCGGTGAGTGTAGGTGACTACTTCGTGCCTTCCCCGCAAGGGAAAGGACAAAGCGATTAGACCCTGGCACCGACCCAACGAAGACACGGCACTTGATACGTTGGGGAAATAACGAAAAATTGGTGTTCAAAGTTCGTAGTTGGTACTCAAGCCCAACCTGCCATTTTTTTTGGTTTACAACGGCGAAATCTGAAGTATAATGATGACCGATGACAGGCACGTATCCAAATTCGAGACATATGGGTAGATTTTGGGTGCGAAATGGCTTGATGCTCAAGTTACTTTGGGTGTTGCAACATTCGGGTAATAGCCGGTTCGATTCCGGGTCGTCGGACTTAGAAAAAAATTTTTCGGAATTTGGGCTTGATTTTTTCTCGAACGTACTATATAAAGGAGGTAGTGAGATTTGGAGCATTGGTCGAGGGTTTGGGTTTTACCCAACCGCCTAAGACAACCAACCCATCCAAGTTTCGCTATTTTAAGGGTCAAATGATGAGTAATTTCTTCGGAACAACAAGACGACCGGCACCTGAGGGTACAACAATACCCACAGTGGCGGTACGTCCAGAAGTCGAAGATAATACCGCCATTTGACCCTGAGCTAGACAAGGCTCAGGGGCAAAACCTTGAGCCGGAAGAAAATCAAAACCCGGATCAAGGAAACTTGAGTCCGGGTTTTTTTATTGACAAAGGGGAAATAAAATGCGTTTGGCATCAGTGAAAATTGGTTGAAGTTCAAGCCGATCTACCGCTACTTCTCCGAAGAACATTTTGATTTTTCGGATGAGGCGGCGATGGAAGCTTACCTCTGGGAAACCCGAGGTATAGGCAATATGAAAATCAACCTTTTTGATAACAAAATAAATGGATACGTGGTCGGAAAACACTGGATGGATGTAGTGGTTAAAATGTGGAGAGAAGACATCAAACGAAAACTTCTTTTCAAACACGAACTTTACAACGATCCAGAGTTGAAAGACTTCGCTTGGTGGCTCGATAGAGTCCTCAAGTAAAACCTGTGGGTGTAGGACGACGAATACGCTTGGTAAGCAAGTAGTCGTAAACCCTCCGATCTTTGACAATTCGGTTAAATTTCCAAATGCATGTAACATGCATGGGGTGATTCTTTCACTTTTTTAGGGGGCTTGCTCCGAAATAAAGTAGGTGTAGAATCAAAAGGGAGATGGCCACCTGATTAGATTCGGCTACGGCTTCGTTCCTTAGAAGAGTGAAAGAATCATCCCATGCATTTCTGCCCTGTTGGACTAACGGTTATGTCGTCAGCCCTTCAAGCTGAAAATTACGGGTTCGAATCCCGTACAGGGTACTTTAGTTATGGCCCGTTCGTCTACTGGCTAGGATAGCTGTTTTTCAGGCAGCGGAAGACGGATCGAAACCGTCACGGGCTACTATATTATTTATGGCCGCATAACTGAGTGGTATTTAGTGCCATCCTTACACGGTGGAAACGGGTGTTCGATTCACCCTGCGGCTACTCATGCCCCGTTGGACTAACGGTTTATGTCGTCACCCTCTCAAGGTGAAAATCATGGGTTCGAATCCCATACGGGGTACTTTTAAGAAAGCAGAGAGGAAATGTGGGTTCGAGTCCCACTTGGTTGCGAAAGCCGCTGGTCGTCTAATTGGGAGGACACCTCTCGTTTTTTTTCGTCTTATGCTATAATAAATTTATGAAATTCAAAATAGGTGATCGAGTTAAAGTCGTTACGTCGTCGTCAGAGTGTAAAAATGAGACAGGTGTCGTGCTCGACTTTATAACCAATCCTGTGCTTGTGTTTTTGGTGCAAATAGATGGCTCCAAAACATTACTAACACTTGCAGAAAGTGAGTTGGTTTTAGCTGAAGATAAAAAAGATTATTTTATGGAAGCACTGATATGAAATTCAAAATCGGTGATAAAGTTAAAGTCATTGGAAATAGTATTTGGACAACCACTATAGGCGTTGTTGTAGGGTTGCCCACAAAAACGACAGTTTATTATTTGGTTTCATTAAAATTCGTAACAGTCTTGCCAGATTTAACAAGTTTTAGTGGAACATGTTCTTTACAGTTTGCAGAAAATGAATTAGCATCGGTTGCCGAAGAAATTGATTATTTTATGGAAGCACTTATATGAAATTTGAAATCGATGACAGGGTTGTTGTTAAATATCCATCGAGATTTCCAAACAATCTTGTGTGGCTGGGACAGCAAGGCGTTGTTATAGGGGTTGCTTTGCCACTTGTTTTCGTGAGAATAGAAGATTCGCATAACAAATTCTGGTCGTTAGGCTTTAGGGAAAATGAGTTGGAATTGGTTTCGGTCGAAAAAGAAATTGATTATTTTATGGAAGCGTT